>Ga0255753_1003760_pt1 | contig 15594 bp, 13 predicted proteins | sample 041ome_10_FD_179953 | JGI IMG/M metagenome (GOLD analysis project Ga0255753, IMG submission 179953) | Coastal salt marsh microbial communities from the Groves Creek Marsh, Skidaway Island, Georgia - 041412US metaG (version 2) | ecosystem: Environmental > Aquatic > Marine > Intertidal zone > Salt...
TTAGTAGCAACAGAAGTATCAGCAGGAGAGGCAACAGGTGAGGGAGACTGTTGTTCTGCACTGGCAGTGTTATTGTTTATAGCATTGCCGGGTTCGGCAACGGCGCCAGACATGACATTTTCTGCTTCAGCTGGAGCAGGGCTGGAATTACCCGAATTCTGTGCCACAGCAGAATCAGTCTGCTGTTTTTCTGTGCTGGCATCAGTGTTGCCCGAACTCTTTCGATTTCTTGGCGGGCGTTGTCGGCGCGCCGGCTTTTTCTCAACTTCATTGTTGCCAGACGGGCCATCATTTAAGGCTACATTGCCGTTAACATCCGCTTTCACAATGGCATCGGTAGAGGCGTCTGCTGAGATCGTTGCTGTCTCCTGGGACACTTCAGTGTTTTGCTGAGCATCCAGTTTTCCACGCTTTCGCTCTCTTGGTGGACGCTGACGTTTTTCTGAAGGACGTTTGCGTGGTTTATCTTTATTATCCGACGCCGTTTTTGCTTCAACAGGGCTGTCGCCATTTGCCGCATTATCGCCAGCCACCTGGTTAGCATTGCCTTCATTGCTGGCCGTCTGTGGTTTGCGGGTGCGTTTTCGGTTGCCACCGTTGCGCGAGTCTTCGTTGCTGGCTGGGTCGCGGGAAGCGTTTCTGTCTGCTTTTCCTGCTTCGGCATTCCTGCCTGACTTACGTCTTGGGTTATCTCCCTTGGCGGGACGTTTTCTATTGCGCGAAGGTCTGGCTGCGCCTTTGTCAGCACTATCTTTTGTCTCGTCCCTGGCCTCTGTACGAGCTTTCTTGGGCTCCTCAGAAGTTACCGCAGGACTGAACAGACTGCCAATTGCTGCACTGATACTGCCCAGAAGACCACCGCTTTGTTTCTGCTCAGTGTTCTTGACAGATTTTGCCGGTGCTTTAGCGGTGGCTGATGTGGGTGGTGTAGCAGGAACCATATGTGGAGCCTGAATGGCAGGGGCGTCTGCGCGCTCAGGTTGCTTTGGAAGGAACTCATCAATTTCCTCCTCATCATCGGCATGTATGTTGTAGCTTCTTTCCTCACTGTCATCCGTAATATTCTGGATTTCATAGTGCGGTGTATCCATATTGGGGTTGGGAATGACTACAACCTTGGTATTACTTACACTTTCAATTGCACCAATAACTTCACGCTTTTCATTTAACAGGTACGAGGAAACGCTGATAGGCACAATGGCGCGCACTTCTTTTGAATTGCTTTTATTGGACTCTTCTTCAAGAATTCTGAGGATGGAGAGCGCCAGTGATTCGATATCACGGATGCTGCCCTGACCATTACAGCGGGGGCAAACTATGGCACTAGTTTCTCCCAGTGAAGGCCGTAAACGCTGCCGGGACATTTCAAGCAGGCCAAAACGGGAAATCCGGCCGACCTGAACACGGGCCCGGTCCATGGTGAGGGCATCACGCATGCGGTTTTCAACTTCACGCTGGTTTTTCTGTGACATCATATCGATGAAGTCGATTACTGCCAGTCCCCCCAGATCCCGCAGACGCATTTGACGTGCGACTTCATCAGCCGCTTCCAGATTGGTCTGTAGCGCCGTTTCCTCAATATCCGCACCACGGGTGGCACGTGAAGAGTTAATGTCGATGGAAATCAGCGCTTCGGTAGGGTCGATAACGATAGAGCCGCCGCTGGGTAATTTAACTTCACGCTGGAAAGCCGTCTCAATCTGGGTTTCAACCTGGTAATTGGTAAACAAAGGCACTTTGCCTTCATACAGTTTTACCTTATCCTCATACTGAGGCATGACCTGGCGAATAAAGTTTCTGGCTTCTTCAAAGGTTTCCGGTGTGTCGAGAATGACTTCACCGATATCCTGACGCAGATAGTCCCGGATGGTTCGTATAATGACGTTACTTTCCTGGAAAATCAGGAAGGGGGCGCTTTTTTCCCCGGCAGCTTTCTTCACCGATGCCCATAACTGCAGCAGGTAGTCCAGGTCCCACTGTAATTCTTCAGGCGCCTTGCCAACGCCGGCAGTGCGCACAATAGTTCCCATGCCGTCAGGCAGATTGAGGCTGCTCAAGGCGTCACGCAGATCAGCGCGTTCTTCACCTTCAATGCGACGGGAAATGCCGCCAGCTCTTGGATTGTTGGGCATCAGAACAAGATAGCGGCCCGCCAGTGAAATCATGGTGGTAAGAGCTGCGCCTTTGTTGCCGCGTTCTTCCTTGTCGACCTGAACGATGACTTCGGTGCCTTCGTTGACGACATCCTTGATATTGATGCGACCGCTTATATCTTTAGGCTGCTTGGAGAAATATTCCTTGGAAATTTCCTTAAGGGGGAGAAAACCATGACGATCGGCGCCAAAATTGACAAAGGCAGCCTCCAGGCTGGGTTCAATACGGGTGATTCGGCCTTTATAAATATTGGCCTTTTTCTGGACTCTGGCACGGTTTTCTATATCCAGGTCATAAAGTTTTTGACCATCTACCAGGGCAACGCGCAACTCTTCTTTCTGAGTTGCATTGATTAGCATTCTTTTCATATTACCTTCTACTTTTCTCTGTGGGAAAAGCAGGGTAAAAGATAATAGAGTAGGTTAACTATATAATATAACTTATTGATTTATATACTATTAAGAGTTTAAAGATGCAGAGATAAAGGTTCATGCAGAATTTCGCCGGGACGCTTTGCGACATCTTAAAGGCCGGGATAGCTGGCAATTGGCATTAAGAGCGTGGATTTACCACTACAAGAGTTATCCTGTGGGCTGATCCTGCGATTTGCTTTGCTCTTAATGACTCCCTTTACTGATTGAATCACCTGACCAGGCACTTATGCTTGCGGGATTCGGGGTTTGCCTTCATTTCCAGGATTCTCCTGGTATCCTAAATACAACCAAACCGAAGTTTTTAACTTCTTGACTGGATCTGTCTGATCATTCTGTTAGATCTATCAATCTGAATTATCTGATTGATCCTGGTTGTCTGTCTTAGCCAATAGCTGCCAATTTCCTGGCGCTGTTAATTCTGTTTTACCTTTGCCAATTCTTGCCGGGAAAATGTCACCGCAAGAAATTGCTCTTAAACTCCTGTCCGCTTCAGTGCGGTGTTAATCCTGTTCAAAACTAGTGTTTTATATCTTTTACCCGAGCTTTTCGGGATTTAACTGGCCCTGTTTTAAGGCAAGGCATAAATACTGTATTTTTGCGCTTTCTTGTTAAGCCATCAACTTAACAATTAGCGACTTGGCTCAGGGCCTGATTCAGCTGCTTATCTTTAAAGCCGCAGCCATCAGGCTCTGATGAAATTCGTTTTTACTGTTTCGTCCTGTAATAATTCCTTGTAGCTTGCCGGTTTGCAACCGTATGTTTAGCGGCTAAATATTAATAATAAAGACAGCTTCGGGTTAACCTGATCCCGCCAGAAGGGACTTTATTCTTCGTTAACCTGTTATCTGCCTGCTGTATTACTACTGACTTGTTTCCCAATTAGAAACGCTTGCTCCTGTTTTGCCTCAGCGCTTTTGGGCTTCAAGGTCATCTGGAAACCGGAGCAGGCCAGCAATATAGCAGTAAATTATAGTCCCTTCAATGATTTACAGTACTTTACTCTAGTGTCACAGCAACAATTAACATGGCAATACAAGCTTCCAGACCATGCTGCGAGGTATACTCATGGTTTTTATGGTTCATGTTTCCCAGAGTAGCAGATTTTGAGCACTAACAATTCCAGTACTTCGTCCCCTGATGAGGTAAAGCCGGCAGTGTCCTTTCAGGAGGTTAGCCAGGAACAGGAAGGTCAGCGTCTGGATAATTTTCTCCTCTCCAGACTCAAAGGCGTTCCGAAATCCAGAATCTATCGCATAATCCGTAAGGGTGAGGTGAGGGTCAATAAAAAGCGGGAAAAACCCGAATATAAGCTGAAAACCGGGGATATTGTCCGCATTCCGCCGGTACGGGTGGCTGCGCCAAAAGAGCAAATTCCGCCTTCGGCAGCCTTGCAGGAACTATTGAGTGAATCCGTGCTTTATCAGGATGAGCACATTCTGGTCTTGAACAAGCCAGCGGGCCTGGCAGTTCATGCCGGTACCGGCGTTAAAACCGGCTTGATCGAGGCTTTGCGCCATATGTACCCGGAGTTGGCTGGTCTGGAACTGGTGCACAGACTTGATAAGGGGACCTCCGGCTGCCTGCTGCTGGCAAAAAACAGCAAAAGTCTGAAACTGCTGTCGGCACAATTCAAGTCTGGTCAGACGAAAAAGATATACCACGCCCTGGTGCAGGGGAAATGGTCGCCACAGCAAACAGAGATTGATGCGCCCTTGTTACGTCAGCAGGAAAAAAATGGTGAGCGCTTTGTAGTGGTTTCACCTGAGGGCAAATCAGCCCGCACGCTGTTTTCTGTGCTAGAGGGGTTTCACCACGCTACGCTGGTTGAAGCCAGTCCGTTGACCGGAAGAACCCATCAGATTCGTGTTCATGCCAGCTTCGCCAATTGCCCGATAATTGGTGACGAGAAGTACTCAGAGGATTCAGCAAGGCAGGCTTTTGCCCGTCAGGGCATCAAACGGCTCTGTTTGCATGCGGCGTCACTGACTTTTGTACATCCCGAGACGGGCCAAAGCATGACGCTGACAGCACCCCCGCAGAGGCAGTTTGATGCAGCTCTCAAGGTACTGCGGCAAGCAGGGGATTAAGACCTTCTTCTTTCAGCAGGCTTACCAGGGTGATGATGGGCAGACCGAGCAAGGTGTTGTAATCCTTGCCTTCAAGTGCCTCGAACAAGGCAATTCCGGCGGCTTCCACCTTGAAACAGCCGGCGCAGTCCAGGGGCTTGTCGAGCTTGATATAGGCACGTATTTCTTCGTCGCTTAAGCAGCGAAATTTGACCCGGAACGAGTCATAAGTGACATGTTCCTTTCCGGTACGCGTGTTAATCAAGGCTAGGCCGGTCTGGAATTGTACCCAGTTTCCCGAGCACAACTTCAAATGCTTGATTCCCGCCTCCTCGGATCCTGGTTTGCCCAGGATCAGGCCATTCATTGAGCAGGCCTGATCGGAGCCAATTATCAGGCTATCGGGGTATTGATTACTGACTGCCCGGGCTTTTTCCAGGGATAATCGCTTCACGTAATCCAGCGTTGTCTCGCCATTGAGCGGACTTTCATTGATGTCCGGAGAGTAGGTAATAAAGGGAAGTTGCAGTTGCTGCAGGATTTTACTGCGGGTGGGTGAGGAAGATGCCAGCACTAGATTCATAACAATCCAAGTATAATCAATAGGTTTCAGGCTAAAATCAGGCAAATTTCTTTGACAGGAAGCCCCTTCATGCATATTATGCGCGCCTATGTCGATTGACCCATTTCCAGAGCGCGTGTCGCCGCGCAAATTGTGTAACAGGAATGACTCAATTAACAGCACTTTACCTGTTGAAAAACTCCTGCGATTAAGTGAGTTTCTGCATGATGATCACGGGCAGGCACAGGTAAGTTTAAGTTTTGAAAAGGATGATGCAGGGCATTGCCTGATTTCAGGAAGTCTGACGGCTGACGTCAGAATGCTTTGCCAGCGTTGTCTTGAAGCAACCGAGGTAAAACTTGCGTCAGATTTTGTCATTAAAGTGGCTGAAACTGACAAGGAAGCTCAGGACATAGCGCAATCAAGTGCCAATAACCTGGAACAGCTCGAAGTTGTTCGCAGTGAAGAAGGTGAACTTGACCTGTTATCTCTGGTAGAGGACGAGCTGATCATGAGCTTGCCCATTGTCGCCAGCCACGCCGATAAAGACTGCAGCAAGACACTGCAGTCACTTCAGCAAAAGGCAAGGCAGGCCGGGGAAAACCAGACATCTGGCTCAATCCAGGGGCTCGAAGCTCTGGCAGAACTTAAACAGGCGCTGAAAGAAGAAAACGACAAGAAATAGCAGTTTTAGACGTATTAGCAGTGTCTGGAAGACACTTTAAAACTTATGTAGATCTTATAGTTAGCTCCCAGGCTATATAATGCATACAAAAGTTGGCTAGAAAGAATAGAATCAGAATATAAACAGGATACAACCGAGGTAGTTAACCATGGCCGTACAAAAAAGTAAGGTTTCACGATCCAGACGTAACATGCGTCGTAGCCACGATTCACTTGGTGCCGTTACGATTACAACAGATGCTGAAACCGGTGAAAGACATCGTCGTCATCATATGACACCCGATGGCTTTTACAAAGGCAGACAGATAGTCAGAAATAACGAAGACTAATCCTGTTGCAAGACCCTCGAGGCTCTTGATTCAGATGCTTAAACAGCGAATCAAGACATTCAAATCGGGAAGATCAATCAGGATAGTGACTCCAGAAAGCAGCCTCGCAAAGGCTGCTTTCTGTTTTATGTAGTTAGCGCATCCAGTCAGCGGCTCAAGGTAGCTGGTTGGGAACCGGGAAAAGGACTCTAACTGATGAATCCCAGTCATACAGGCTTTATTTTTCCAGGGCAGGGCTCCCAGAAAGTAGGCATGCTCGCGGAACTGGCTGATTCTTTCGCTCTGGTGAAAGAAACCTTTGCGCAAGCAAGTGATGTCCTGGGCTATGATCTTTGGGCATTGACCCAGAGCGGCCCCGCTGAAGAACTCGCCAAGACCCATATCACTCAACCCACAATACTGACCGCATCTGTCGCCATCTGGCGACTCTGGCAAGACCAGGGCGGTATAAAACCCGGACTTATGGCAGGCCATAGCCTTGGCGAATATTCCGCACTCACCTGCGCCGGTGTCATGGATTTTGCGGATGCCGTTAGTCTGGTGCAACAGCGTGGGCAGTTTATGCAAAGCGCCGTTCCGCTCGGAGTTGGTGGGATGGCTGCCATTATTGGTCTGGAAGAGGCTAAGGTGATAGCTGCCTGCGAACAGGCAAAACAGGGTGAAGAAGTTGCGGCAGTTAATTTCAACTGTCCCGGACAGATTGTCATTGCCGGCCATAGTGATGCCGTCACGCGGGCAGGGGAGTTATGCAAGGAAGCGGGCGCCAAGCGTGCGCTACCGTTACCTGTTAGTGCTCCCTTTCATTCCGTGCTGATGAAACCCGCTGCCGAAAAGTTTGCCGCTGTACTCGATGTCGTTAGCTTCAATTCTCCTGACATCCCTGTACTACAGAACTTTGGCCTGGACTGCGCTACTGATCCTGATGTCATCCGTAACAACCTGGTAAACCAGATATTCAGCCCGGTTCCCTGGATAGACACGATCAATAAATTCGACAGTTCGGGGATAAAACGGGTGCTGGAAATAGGGCCTGGAAATGTACTTGCCGGCTTTAACAAGCGAATCCAGCCTGAAATGGATGCATTATCAGTAAATGATCTTGCCAGCCTCGAAAAGGCGAAGTCTTTAGGCGAGTCTGCCGCATAAATCGGAAAACTAACTATGAGTGATGAAAACAGGAAAGTAGCGCTGGTCACCGGGGCCAGTCGAGGCATAGGCAAGGCCATCGCGCTGGAGCTGGGACAACATAATATTGTGCTGGGTACCGCAACCAGTGAAGCCGGTGCGGAAAAAATTTCGGCCTATCTTGCTGAAGCAGGTATTAGTGGCAAGGGTTATTGTCTGGACGTCTCTTCTGAAGAGTCCATTGAAGCCATGTCAAAACAGATTCAGGAAGAGTTTGGAGCAGTGGCAATTCTTGTCAATAATGCCGGCATCACTCGGGATAATATTCTGATGCGCATGAAGGCAGAGGAATGGGATCAGGTAATTAATACCAACCTCAGCTCAATATTCCGGATGACCAAGGCCATTGTGCGTGGTATGACCAAGGCTCGTTGGGGGCGCATTATCAGTATTAGTTCAGTGGTAGGTTCCAGTGGCAATATAGGACAATCAAACTATGCTGCAGCAAAAGCCGGCCTGGAAGGATTTTCCAGGGCCCTGGCGATGGAAATTGGTTCTCGTGGAATAACTGTAAATACAGTGGCGCCGGGGTTTATAGATACAGATATGACCCGTGAGCTGTCTGAAGAGCAGACGCAGGCCTTATTGGGCAAAATCCCGCTGGGACGTTATGGAATGCCTGAAGAAATAGCCGCCGTCGTGGCTTTTCTTGCGTCAGATCAAGCCGGATATATAAGTGGCGAAACAGTCCATGTAAATGGTGGAATGTACATGGCATAATGGCCACCGATTTTACCTTTGGCATTAGTCTTGTTAGCAAAGCAAAACCCGAAAAACAAGGGTTTTTTCAAAGATAAAATTAAAGGTTTTTTAACATTACATAATTAATTAAGTTACGGTAAACTGCGCTCAATATCGGGTCAGTCCCCATTGCCAGTTAACACTGTTATTGATGTAAATATTAGTCTAGATGTCAGGCTAAACTGTAGTCTGAATTATTTATTTTTATACTTATAAAAAGAAACTTTGTAATCCAGGAGCTAGAAAAAATATGAGTAGCGTTGAAGAACGAGTAAAAAAGATTGTCGCTGAGCAACTCGGAGTTAAAGAGGAAGAGGTGAACACAGGGTCATCATTCGTTGAAGACCTGGGTGCCGACTCTCTCGATACAGTGGAACTGGTTATGGCTCTGGAAGAAGAATTCGAAACCGAAATTCCTGACGAGGAAGCCGAGAAGATCACCACTGTTCAGCTGGCAATCAATTACGTTAACGAACACCTGTAACACTATTTGTTTCAGGGACTGTTCAGCGTTTGTGAACAATAAAAGCTACTTCCGGGATAACCGGAAGTAGCTTTTTTATTGGCGCTTTTGTTTCCGGGGAGTCGCTCTGGATTTCAGACGCCAAATAAAAAAGGGTTGATTAACTCCATTGACGCCAATGAAGAAAAAACATCCGGGCAGGCAAGCTGGTTAACGGGCTTGCCACGTTGTTTAATCACAAGATAATTCAGTATAGTTAGCAGCTAGCCACCAGGCATTGAGTTCCAGAGGATTCACAATTGTCCAAAAGAAGAGTAGTAATAACTGGTATGGGGGCCATCACCCCGCTGGGTAACAGTGTAGAAGAAACCTGGTCAGCCCTGAAAGAAGGCAAGAGCGGTATTTCTGCTATCGATGAGTTTGACGTCTCCGCCTATAGCACTCGCTTTGGTGGCCTGATCAAAAACTTCAATGTTGAAGACTACATGCCTCTCAAGGAAGCTCGTCGTATGGATGAGTTTCTGCATTATGGATTGGCAGCGGGAAAACAGGCCATCATCGATGCTGGCATACAGGACGCCGGCTATTCCCCACTTCGTATCGGTGTGGCTATTGGTTCGGGTATTGGCGGTATTACCAATATCGAGAATACTGTTGAGCTAATTAGTGGCAGTGGTCCACGCAAGGTATCCCCATTTTTTGTGCCGGGTTCCATTATCAATATGATTTCCGGTTCACTCTCCATTGAATTTGGTCTTCAGGGGCCCAATCTCGCGATTGCCACAGCCTGCACTACCGGTACTCACTGTATTGGACTGGCAGCACGTATGATCGCCTATGGCGATGCGGATGCGATGGTGGCCGGTGGAGGCGAGAAATCAATTTCAAAAGCTGGTCTTGCCGGTTTTTGCGCTGCACGGGCTTTATCAACACGCAACGACGATCCAACCAAAGCCAGTCGACCCTGGGATGCAGATCGCGACGGCTTTGTTCTGAGTGACGGTGCCGGAGTGCTGATACTGGAAGAATATGAAGCTGCAAAAAAACGGGGAGCGAACATTCTTGCGGAAGTCGCAGGCTTTGGCATGAGTGGTGACGCCTATCACATTACCTCTCCCTCGGAGAATGGTGAAGGGGCTGCCCGGTGCATGGTTAATGCCCTCAGTGATGCTGGCCTGAATAACGAGCAGCTCCACTACATTAATGCTCATGGCACCTCTACACTTGCTGGCGACCAGGCTGAAACGATGGCGATCAAGTCTGTATTTAAAGAGCACAGCAAAAATCTGCCAATCAGCTCCACCAAGTCGATGATGGGTCATTCTCTGGGTGCCACCGGCGCGGTAGAAGCCATATTTTCTATCAAGAGTCTGCTGGACAATATTGCGCCGCCCACCATCAATCTTGATCAGGCGGGTGAAGGCTGTGATCTGGACTATGTGCCCAATAGTGCACGGGACGTCAAAATAGATGCCGTTATGAGCAATTCATTCGGCTTTGGCGGTACCAATGGCAGTCTTATTTTTACCAGAGTCTGAGGACAGGTAATGATCGTCAATGGATCAAGTCAGGATACCATTGCCATCAATGACAGAGGGCTGGCTTATGGTGATGGTGTCTTTGAAACCATCCTGCTTCACCGGCATCACCCCATTCTTTTACAAGCACATCTGGATCGGCTCGAGTCAGGTACCTCACGTTTAAAAATTTCCCTGGACCGAACGCAGCTTGAACAGGAAATAGCTGATTATTCGCCACACTTTCCGGATCAGGGTGTGCTTAAAATTATTGTCACCCGCGGTGCAGCGGGTAGGGGTTATCGTCCGCTAGACTCTTCTGCTACCACGCGTATTCTGAGCCTTCATGCCTTGCCTGTTTATGAAGGGGACCCTGGTAACTCAGGTATAGCCACTTTTATCTGTAATCAGCGTCTTGCCATTCAACCGGCCCTGTCGGGGATCAAGCATCTGAATCGTCTTGAACAGGTGCTGGCTTCACAGGAATGGCCGGATGAAAGTTTTATGGAAGGCATTATGCTGGATAGCAACGGCAATGTTATTGAGGGTACCCGTAGTAATATTTTCTGGAGTGAGTCCGGCAGCCTATTTACCCCCACACTTTTCAACTGTGGTGTGGCAGGCATCATGCGCAATTATCTGTTAAACAGTATTGCCGGGGCAGCGGAAATCAATGACTGCTCTCTCGACAGGTTGCTGGGGGCTGATGATATATTTATTTGTAACAGCGTCTTCGGCATCTGGCCAGTTCGCAGTATTCAAGCCGGGAGCAAGACCGTGGCTCTGGATGTTGATGGCTCAGAGGCTATATTTACCCGGCAGGCTCAAAGTCTGTTCCAGGAATTACTGAAAGCCGATGCTGCCTGATAAAAAACGAGTTCTGCTCTGGGTTTATATTGTACTTGCGTGCTCGCTACTGCGAGGAATCTTTTTTATTCAACACATCAATGCCCCTCTGCAACTCGATGCTTTCCAGAGCCAGCAGGATGCTGGGAATATTGCTGTCAATGCTGGCCTTGGCGGATACAGTATCGTTATTGAACCAGGCACTGCGTTCACGGGACTAATCAACAGATTGGCTGCTGAAGGCATTCTCGAGCATCCCTATGATGTCAGACTCTATGGACGTTTTACCGGGCTAGCAAGCAGTATAAAGGCCGGCGACTACCTGCTGACCGCCGGAATGACTCCACGCATGCTGCTGGAAAAGCTGGTAAAGGGGGATGTCATTATTTATCAGGTAGTTTTGTTGGAGGGTTGGACACTGGCGCAGGCATTGGCGGCTATTCAGAGTCACCCCATGATCACCAGTACCCTGGAGGCTGGTAGCCCTGAACAACTTCGTGAGCAATTACAGGAACTGCTGCAAACTGATAAATACCCGGAAGGGCTTATCTTTCCAGATACCTACAATTTTAGCCGGGGAACTACTGACCGTGATTTATTATTGCGTGCCGCAAACACCATGCAGAAGGTATTGGCTGAAGAGTGGCAAGGCAGAGATGTCGGACTGCCGTATTCCGAGCCCTATGAAGCGCTGATTATGGCATCCATCATAGAGAAAGAAACCGGCCTGGCCTCGGAAAGAGAGCAGATTGCCGGTGTTTTTGTAAGGCGCTTGCAGCAAAGAATGCGGCTACAGACAGATCCCACTGTCATCTATGGTTTGGGAGAAAACTATGACGGTGACCTTACCAGGACTGACTTACGTACGGCTACCCCTTACAATACTTATATGAATAATGGATTGACGCCAACACCGATTGCCCTGCCAGGTCGGGAAGCGATTTCAGCCAGTCTGCATCCTGACCAGAGTGATACACTCTATTTTGTCGCCAGGGGGGATGGCAGTCATTATTTCTCCAGCACCCTTGAGGAACACCAACGGGCGGTGCGTCAGTATCAGCTCGGAATTTCGGAATAAGCCTGATTGCGCAGTACAACCTGAATTGATTGAAAATAAAGTTTTAAATAGCTCTCAACAAAATATCCCATCCTGGACAAGTGTATGAAATCCCAACCCAACAATGCTGAATTAATTGTCCTTGAAGGTGTCGATGGAGCAGGTAAGGGTGTACAAAGCCGCATGCTGCTATCTGCCATGAAAGCCGCGGGTCTGGATGCCATTCTTACGCGTGAACCTGGCGGGTCTCCCGGAGCTGAAGAAATAAGACGACTGATTGTGGAAGGCGAGCCCAATCGCTGGGATGATATGACGGAGTTATTACTGATATATGCAGCGCGTCGCTCTCATGTCATGGATACCATCAAGCCTGCCCTGAAACAGGGTACCTGGGTAATCTCGGATCGTTTCGCCGATTCTTCAAGAGCCTTTCAGGGCGTTGCCGGAAATCTGGGTATTGATGTTGTCGATAGAATTCATGAGGAAGCGCTGGGAGATTTTAATCCGGAACTGACCCTAATACTGGATCTGGACCCTGAGATTTCACTTTCCCGGGCTGATGCCCGCGGCGGTGCGGAAGATCGCTTCGAGCAAAAAGGCATTGAATATCAGGCCAGGGTAAGAGAGGGCTTCAGGCAGCTTGCTGAAATGACGCCGCAGTCCAGAAAGTTGATTGATGCCTCCGGGACTATGGATGAAGTAAGTCAAAAGGTTCTCGATTGTATAAACGCCCATTTCAATTTAACCCTGAGACTACCCGCATGAGCCATGCTGAACATGCAACAGAATTACTTCCGTGGTTACGACAGGACTACGAGCGTCTGGTTGAACTGAAAAATAAGCACAAGCTCGCCCATGCCTACCTGTTCGGTGGTCAGCAGGGATTGGGCAAACTTGTTCTGGCAAAACATTTCGCCCATTATTTACTGTGTACAAACCCGGTAAGCAATCAGCCCTGCGGAGAATGTCGTGAATGCCAGTTACTGGCCTCTGGAACACACCCTGATCTGAAAATGATTCAACCGGAAGATTCCAGTGAGATAAAAATACAGCAGGTACGCGATTGTATTCATTTTGTTTCACAGACATCCCAGCGCGGTGGCTATAAAATTATTCTTATTGCTCCGGCAGAAGCGCTTAATATCAATAGTGCCAATGCCTTGCTAAAAGTACTTGAAGAACCATCAAACAATACCTTGTTAATACTGGTTTCTCATCAACCAACTTTGTTAATGGCCACCATTCGCAGTCGGTGCCACTTGATGACGTTTAATCGTCCGGCTGCTGAACTGGTGATTCCCTGGCTGGAATCCAAGAACATTCGTGCCTCGGCAGCGGAGCTTTTGCGGATGGCCAACAACGTCCCTTTGCGGGCGCTTCATTATGCAGATGAAGATGCGCTTCATGACAGGGCAGTTTTACATGCGGTTCTGGAAAAACTGTTACATGGGCAGATTGATATTGCTGAGGCGGCAGGGCAGTGCGAACAATTCACTCTGGAAGACAATATTGAAGCGATGATGCTCTGTGCTTCAGATATTCTGGCAAGAAACCAGATATCCGATAGCACCGCCACACAAACCTTGCATGATCATGACCTGAAAAATCTTGCAGAATTTTTTCAGGACGCTGCTAGACTTAAAGCACTTCATGGATTTTACCAGGAGTTATTAAAAGCACGTCGTGCAATAAGTAGCACCTCAAATCCTAATAGATTGCTGGTACTGGAAGGTTTGTTTTTTTGCTGGTCTGCTACGATCAGATAATATATTTTCAGACCAGCAGTAGCTGAGGTTTCATACAAATACTAAACACAGAATAACTAATGAATAAACACTGAATGAACACAGGGAGTGTGTTCACCAAACCGGGCCATATTATATTCCTATATAAATCAATTACTAAAGATTAAATATAACCCAATGTATAACTTTTGTATAACAACCCTACCACAAACGATCAGGTATATTAGTCTCTTCTCTGTTCGTATTTTACATAAAAAACCGCTCTCAGTAGTTCAGTAAATTCACACTATTCTCCAACCGATGTTTTGAGACTTGGATATATCGTTGCGTAGAACTGATATGACTGTGGCGAAGTAGGGATTTGATGACCCCTATACTTACATTCTTATCGTTCAGTAAGGATGCAAACTTCCTGGGACCAGAATGGGATGAACAATCATCAAATTCGACTGATTTATACAGATGTTTGAACAGATTCTGTAATGACTGACTGCTGAAGAATCCTCCCTTCTGACTCCTTATTAGCGGTGCTGTGAGTCGTTCTTTGTGTAGTGAGTAATCTGACACATATTTCTCAAGTTCCCCCCTTAGATGCGCTGACAGCACCACTGTATGTGATTCATTACCCTGAGTCTGGTGAGATCTCAGGATAATTGTGTCTTTAATAGAACCGTCACCATTGAGAACATCACCGACACATAAACTAGCAATCTCAATACTTCTCAGTGCTGCGTAGTAAGAGAGACTTAGAATCATTCGATTGCGTGATTCGTGTTTCATCATTTTTGGTGAGTTGAACAGTTTCTTCACTTGTTTATCGTTCAATATTGGTGCTTGTTTCATCGTCATTCTCTTCAGACTTCACCCTGACTCCTCGTATTTCAGTGGATACAAGTAGTAACTCTCTCAGTTGCTTATCTGTCAGGTGATATTTGCCGTTTTTCACTCTACAAAATCCTCAAATATGATAGATCATCCCTAGTTGAGATCCTCGCCCTGGGGCTTTACGGTTGAGACCGGCACCCATGCAATGCGCTTGTGTGGCTCTGGGCTATTCGAGGATGTCAAAAACCTAAAATTAATAATTGGCCATCTCGTGGAATTCATCCGCTACAACCTATGACGCATAGATGCACGAATGTAGTTCTCACCACGAGGCTACCGAGGTAAACGTCCGCTAGGTGATTACTTTTGGGAGCATTTTTATGTGACGACTTCAGGCAACTTCCATGACTGAACATTGCGTTGCTGTCCCGAGGAACTTGGTAAGGATCGAATTTTTTCTGCTCGGACTACCCATTCGAAAGAATTGAGGATGCGTCTTCATGGTTTGATACCACCGAGGTAATAACTGATGAAGAGCGGATTCAGATAGGCAGAAAAAACGCAATAGAGCTGTTCGATCTTGAACCTGACTAAACTAAGTAGCCCTCCATCTTTCAAAAATATCCAGAGACTTTGAGCGCCAACACATTTAACGAGTCAGATACAGATCATTCTAATTTCTGTAAGAGCTCAATTTTTTTTAAAGAGTTTAAGAAATAGTACCTAGCTTCTGAAGCGTTTATTTATGCTCAAAAAATGTGCAAATATGCACCAAAATGTGTTGAACTCCGTACATGTAAGTGTAGTATTTGTTAAGGTAATGTCAGGTTTTATTAGGGAATACAAATTTAGGAGGAGCTTGCAATGAAAATCAAAATTAATAAGTTCGCACGAGGATTTATCGTAGCAGGTTTTACAACAGGAGCCTGTTTTTCTGTTCCATCACTTACTCTTGCACAGGACCAAGTAACAGAAGAAGTAGTTGT
>Ga0255753_1003762_pt1 | contig 15591 bp, 12 predicted proteins | sample 041ome_10_FD_179953 | JGI IMG/M metagenome (GOLD analysis project Ga0255753, IMG submission 179953) | Coastal salt marsh microbial communities from the Groves Creek Marsh, Skidaway Island, Georgia - 041412US metaG (version 2) | ecosystem: Environmental > Aquatic > Marine > Intertidal zone > Salt...
TTAAACTTTTTCTCATCATCATCACGAAAACGATGACGATGCGAAGAAGAACTAAAGGAGAAAGACGACTTCAACGCGTTGCTCGTCGTCATCTTTCTCGTCTTCTTTTTATCAGAGCAGTATTAGTATTCGCATTAGTATATCGAAAAGAGCGGCATATGCGAGGATGATTCTAAGTTCTTGTGTGGTAAAACAACGGAGAACGTTTTTTGGTCAAACCGTTCGTTTAAAAAAGGCAGACGTACTAAAAGAAAAGAGCGGCGGTGATGTGTTCCCTCTTCTTTCCCGCAAAAGAGGACGACGACCGTCTCGTCTTCTCTCTTTTTGCGATCGATTTTGATGCGCATCTTTTTGCGCGTTCTGTGCACACAGAAGAGGGCGTCTCGTCATCAACCAGAGACTTCATTCATCTCTCTTTTTAATTCGATGATGATGATCTCGCATGTGTGTATTCTTTCGTCCTTTTCATTAAGAGACGCGAAGAGAATAAAAGAGCAGTTCTCCTCCTCAAAAGAAGAAGAGAATAACAAACTCTCATCAACTCTTGTTGTCTTCAAACGGACACCCCGGATTTGGTACTAATAAAGAGAAGTGCACGATGATGATGACGATGACGTCTTCTTCGTGTTGCTCGTCGGGTGTGTTCGGGGTGCTCTCGTCGACGTCGTCGTCGTCTTCTTTATTGAAGAAGATGAAAGAGAATAAAACAAACGTGATGAGTGTGCGCCGTCGTCATCATCAACGACCGCATCATCATCATCATCACGCCTCGGAAACGAAGCGCGATGGCAGAAGAGCAGGTAAGGCGGCTTTGAGTGTGGCGGCGGTGATGATGCCGTCGTTATTACCATCTTCGCATCAGCATCAGCATCAGTCGTCATCATCATCATCATCATCGGTAGTTAGTTTGGATAATAATAATAATACTATTAAGAGAGGCAAAGTCGCCGCCAAAGCGGCTGCTGCTGCGCGGGATTATCATCGTCAGCAGCAGCAGAGCGAAGAAGACACAACAATTTCAAGTGTAAATTCGACGACGACGAGGACGATTCAGGAGAGAGTTTTGAACGAGAATAACGCGAGTCAAAAAAGAAGAAACAAACTTTTGGGTCTCTTCGGGAAGGGCTCGATGATGTTTGTACTCGTCGCGTTGATGGTAACCGCGTCGGCGTTGCTCTTCCCGGAGACTGCTTTGGCGAAATCGAAAGCGGTCATCGCGGAACAATCCTCCGGATTCTCCGTTAAAGTCATCCTCGATTGGATTTTACATCTGGATAAACACTTGGTGGAGTTGTTCGCGACGAGCGGGAAGATGGCGTACGGGGTGTTATTCGGGATTATCTTCGCGGAGACTGGGTTCGTGGTGACGCCATTTTTACCCGGGGATTCTTTGTTGTTCGCGTGCGGCGCGTTAGGCGCACTAGGGGTGTTGAACTTCCCGTTGGTGTACGGGTTGCTCTTCCTCGCGGCAGTTTTAGGGGATACGGTGAATTACATGTGCGGCTCGTTCTTCGGGGAAGTCGCGATTAGGAAGAACCCGAGAATTTTCAAACCAGATTACATCGCCAAGACGAGAACGTTTTACGATAAATACGGGGGGAGAACGGTCGTTCTCGCTCGCTTTTTTGTCATCGTGAGAACGTTCGCGCCGTTTATCGCCGGCGTCGCCAAGATGAACTATTCCAAGTTTGCGTTGTACAACGTCATGGGCGCCGGCGTTTGGATTACCTCGTTCATGGGACTCGGGTACTTTTTCGGGAACGTTCCCGTGGTGAAAGAAAACTTTGCGACGACAATCGTGGTGATCATTTTGTTGTCCTTGTTGCCGATTATTGTGGAAATTGTGAACCATAAGAAGGATTCGTCAGCTAACTCGGCGTCGGCGTAAAGAGAAGAAGAAGAAGAAAAGTACTCTTATTTTACCGCTCAATCATCGAGTTTACCCAGTCCGCCGGGGTATAAATTTATCATCATCATTTCTCTACCACTACTATTAAAGTTACATCGTTATTATTATTAAAAGAATCTTCTTCTTTCTAGTCTTCTTCTTTCTATTTCTTCTTCTTCTCTCTCGCGCCACCGCTTTGCTCCTATCCCTCTTTTATCATTATATCTATCTATCTTTTTCATTATATTGTTTATGCTCATCATCATAATCATCATCTGTCGTCGGCGACGGGGGCGTCGATGTCTTCGTTTTTGTCGTCTTCTAGCGCAATCGCTACCATCTCACTTCCCTTCGAACTTAAACGATACGACCTCACATCAATCGCGTACGGGTCTTCTAAATCTGCACTGCTGCTCGTATTATTATCCGTCGTGGTATTCGCCGCCGTTGCAAAATCGCTTCTTCTTGTGCTTCTTCTTCTACTTCGCATCGCTTCTTCATCGTTTTCATCCTCCTCCCCATCGTCTTCTTTCTCGGCGACTTGATAATTTTTCCCTATGACGTTGAAAAATGATTCGTCCTTCGGCGCTAACGTCCAACCGCCTTTCCAGCAACACAAACAACACACCGCCAGCGAAAATATTTGCACCGTTTGATAATACGTCGGGACACCTAACGCTAACCCGACCGCATCGCACATCTTTTCATCCGTTCCTTCTTCACCGCCGTTGCAATATTTCGGATCGTCCGAAAACGAATTCAAAATCACCGCCAACGGTATCGCCGTGTTTTGATAGCACACCTCAATCGCCACGGCTAAACAGGACGGTCTTTTCAACCGGCACACCCTCGCCGTGGCTAAAGAAATCATCAAACCTAATACGCACGGTAAAGTCACGCCGACGTAAAACTTCCAATCTCGATCCCAAATCGGCGCCGAGGAGTTCGAGCTCAAAAAGAATCCCATCAACACCAGCGCGACGCCGCACGCGTTCCCGAGCGCGTTCAATTTCTGCGTATATCTCGGATAAGTCTTCCCGACGAACAATCCGCTAAATATCCCAACGATGACTAAACTAATCGTCGTAAACAACCCGTCCCAAGATAACTTCACTTGCGTTTCTTTCGGGAACGCGAGTTCGGTGTATAACAAAATATTCGCCGGTAAGGTCAACGCGCTCAACAAACTCGAGCTCGTCGTCATCGCCATCGAGAGCGGTAAATCCGCGTTGAATATGGAACACCACCAGTTTGAATAACTCCCTCCCGGTGACGAGGCGGTTGCAATTAACGGAATTCCGTATAACGGTTCGTTTTTAAAGAATACTTTGCAGGATACAAAGCCTAAAAGAGGGAGGATTAAGAATTGACAGATGAGACCGATGCATAAAGGCAAAGGTTTCTTGAACCTCTTTTTAAACGCGATCGGATCGACCGTCACGGCGAGACCAAAGACCAGGAAAAATAAGAGCACGTTTGACGCGATTTGTTTCGCGAGTATCTCCGTCTCTTTATTCCTTGCGCCCATTTTAGAGTATTACTCTCTCCGGTAGTGCGTAGAATACTATAGTCTTTTAGTAGTATATCTTGTCTTTTCTTTTCATCATTTACTCCATTGACTCATCTTTACTAAAGAGGAGATGCGTGAATGAAATTTTTAAAATCCTCCTCGAGACAGACTGTGTGCTCCTAAGAAGAACACGAACAAGAACGAGAGGAACAAATCGTTTTCATCCTCGTCCTCCTCCTCGTCGTAAATTCTCTTTCTTTTCTTCGTGTTCACGAGAAAAGAGTATCGAGAGGAGCAGAGAAGAAAGATATATGGGGGAGAGAAAATGTCGAAAACATGTCTCTCCTTTTCCTCTCTCTCTCTTAAGTGGTTCTTGTTTTAGGGTTTGACACCCTAACTATCATGCACACGAATTCTTCTTTCTTTCTTTCCGACCTCCATTTCTGTCTCCTCCTCTTTCGTGTTGCGTTTGTTGTCGTGTGCGAAAGATGACGACTTTAAAAAACGAGACGACGACTTTGACGACGACGAAAAGGAAGAGGAAAAGGACGAGAAAATTTGACGACGACGATGCCTCTTCGTTGCAAAAGCCGAATGCGAATAATACGAAACGAATGAAAATGAAGAACGATGAGAAAGAAGAGACGAAGACGAATTTGCTCGGCATTTTAGTGGAAGCGACGGATTGCGCCAGCCCTTTAGTACAAATTAAGACGACAAAAAAGGACGACGAGAGCACTCCTCCTCCTCTTCCTTTCCCGTCCCGTAATCCTCCTCCTCCTCTCGAAACCGACAAAAACGACGACGACGACGAGAACTTTGAATTGGAAAATATTCAAAATTCAAAAATTGAAGAAGAAGACCAAAAGGAGGCGAAGCGGCGAAGCAACGCGCAACAACCAGATGAAGAAGAATTAAAAGAATTAAAAGAAGAAGAAGAAGAGACTACCTTTACGACGACGAAAACGAGTGGTATAATAGATGATGAAGCAACAACAGCAATCGAATCAATCGCGAAAGCGGCGCCAAAGCAAGGGTTGAAGATGTTCGTCCAGTGGCTGGACGCGCTCGTGTTTGACTTGAAATCTCGCGCGGCGACGTTGAAACGATCGAAGAAGAGAGCGCAAAAAGCCTTCCTGAGAATGCAGAAAGAAGAGAAGAAAAAGTATGGCTTCTCCTTGGAATCGGCGTCGGCGAAGACGAAAGGAACGAAGAAGATAAAGAAGAACATTAATAAAAGTACGAGAGATTTGAAAATGTTACGCGCTTTGGAAGATTTTTGGGGCGTGGAGTTGAGCGAGACGGAGAAATCGCTCGAACGGGCGCGAGCGACGTTGAAAGCGCACACGTTGATGCTCGCGGTGGAAAAGGACGACGAGAAAGCCATCCTCGCTTCCGCCGTGGCGTTTTATCGAACGTCGTTTGGTTTGATTTCAGAACGTGTTGTTGTCAAAAGAGAGTAATACAAAAGTTTGTTGTAGAGAGATATTTTTAGTAAATGCGTCATAGTTTTAAAGCAATCATGAACCAATACTACTAACACGAGTATGAATATGAATGAGACACAAAAGAATAAAGTGGTCCCGATAACTGTCCTCACCGGTTTCCTCGGTTCCGGGAAAACCACTCTGGTGAACCACATTTTACACTCGAATCAAACTGAACTTCACGGGTTGAAAATAGCCGTCATTTTGAACGAATTCGGAACGGATTTAGGCATCGAAAAGAAGATGATGTTACCATTCACGACAACCACAGAAACGCAAGAACAACGAGATGGATGGGTAGAACTCGATAACGGGTGCGTCTGCTGCACCGTGAAAGGGTCGCTCATACAAACGATCGAAAAACTGATGAAGATGGAGAAGAAGAAGAATGAATTTGTTGGTCAGACAGGAAGCGAAGAAGTGAAAGAAGAAGCGAAGGAAGACGAAGAGGAAACGAAAGCGTTCGATTACATTTTACTGGAAACGACCGGATTAGCGAATCCAGGACCGATATGTGGCGAGTTATGGGTAGACGACGCTTTGTTGGAAGACAACATGGAAAATGCGGCGGTGTTAGATTCAGTCGTCTGCGTCGCGGACGCGAAAAACATCGAGAGGCAGTTGGAGGAACACGTCGAGGCGCGAGAACAAATAGCGTACGCGGATGTGATTGTTTTGAATAAAGCAGATTTAGTCGAGACAGAGGAAGAATTGAAAAGGATACGAGAGAAACTGGAGAGTATAAATGCGGACGCGAAGTTGGTCGTCAGTGAACGGTCGAAAGTGGATTTGTCCCAAGTCTTGGATCAGAAGAGTTATAAAGGAAACGTAAAGAGTCGATTGATGAAAGAAACGAAGGAAACGACGACGACGAAAAGGTTTTTCGCAAAAGGCGCGAAAGATTTAGCCATGCGAATAGAAGAAAGTAGTAAAAGTAGTAACAGCAATAGTATTATTAGTAAACACGACGAAACGATCACGACGGTGTGCTTAACCGCGAAAGGTTTCGTCGATAAGGAAAAGTTTGAAAACTGGATCGAGGATTTGCTTTGGGAGAAGAGGAACGAACCAAACGGCGCGGACGTCTTGCGGTGTAAAGGGATACTGAAGTGCAAAAGTAAAAGCGATGCGCCGCCACTTATTTTACAAGGCGTGCGAGATGTTTACGAAATAACGGATGGTTTCGACGGGTTAAAACTCCAAGAGGACGGATTAAGTAAAGTCGTCCTCATCGGACGGCGGTTGCGTTTGGACGAGTTACGCGTAGGTTTTGAAAGTTGCTTTTTCCTTTGAAACAAATGCATGTTGTATTTCTCTCTCTTTACTCTCTTTACTCCTTTACGCTCTCTAATAATTCTATTCTCTATTCCTATGTTTCGAACATTCTTATAACTACTATTATATTGATTTCAAAACGCCTCGCAATCTCTCCGGAACGCCATGCTTCTCGTTATCGACCGCGTGTACGTTCGCGCCACATTTCGCCAAAAAAATCGCGCACTCGTCCTGGCCAGCCTCCGCGGCCACCAACAACGGCGTCGACCCACAACTATCTCTCTCGTCTATTTTCGTCCCCAACTCTGTATCTTCCGTAAACAGCACTTTCAAAACGGCCAACCGCCCTTGACTCGCCGCTCGATGCGCCGGCGCGTTCCCGCTCGCGTCCTTCGCGTTCACGTCCGCGCCTGCTTCGATTAATTTCCTCGCGATATCTCCGTACCCTTTCGAACTGGCGTAGTGTAACGCGGTTAAATCTCGTCCTCGCGTTTTCGCGTTCGCGTTTGCGCCCGCCGCTAATAAAATCGAAACCGTAGACATGTGTCCTCCAGCCGTTGCGGAGTGCAAAGGGGTGCCACCCCACTCCCCTTTTTCCGGGTGTTCTAAGAATTCTCCTCCTTTTTGTTTCATCAAATTGGTGTTCAAGAAGAGTTCTAAGAGGTCTCCGTGTCCGTTTGCGGCCGCGACGTGTATAAAACTCCTCTCATCCTCTTCGTCGTCGTCATCCTCGTCTTTTTTTAAAGACGAAGCGTTCGCTAAAGATTTCTCCAAAAAGGATTCCAACTTTTGATCGTCATCATCATCATCGTCGAGATCATCAAACGCGTGCACGTTTCCTTCTCTCACCGCTTTTAAGTAATGCGCGTAACTTTTATGCTCATCTTTTTCACGTTGTTGTTCTCGTTGTTTTGCGTTATTTGTCTTCATCATCATCGTTTATATACTACTACTACTACCACTAGGGGTTGTTTGCAATTTAAAGTAAAGTCAATCCCCTAATAATAAAGAGAAAGAGCGCGAGAGGGGGTGACACCCAATTAAATTTTTGCTCGTTTTTTTAGAAAAACGTGTTTTTTTTTGGCAAAAGTGTACCACAAAACCCACTTTTAACATAGTTTTCAAACCCAACACTGATGAACCCCTCGCCAAGAATACAAAAAAAATACGAGCAAAAAAACGTCCTCCCTGCGCGCGCGCGCGATATATATCATCCGTCGTATACGTTCAGCTCCACGCAATACCGTCGGTACAACACAGCGAGTGCGTTGCCACCCGGGGACCCTAAAACCTCGCATGTTAGAGCACTAAAAGCGACTTTCCACCGGGGGACGCACCATTTTTTTTTTTGCGCGTTAGTAGGGGTTTTTGTTTTTTTTGTATTCTTGATGAGAGTAGGGTTTCAGTGGGTTTGAGAAACTCCGTTAACCTGTGGGTTTGTGGTATTCTTTTGCCAAAATTTTTTGTACGGACACAAGCACCATTTTGTGCGGACGTAAGTGTGTCTTCGCCAAAATTTTTCCTTTCTTTTCTCCTCTTCTTTCAAAAGTGGTCTCATCAGATTTTATACAAAACTTCATAAAAAAAAGAAGAAGAGTTTTGTTGTAAAACACAGTGTAAAAGAGAGAGAGAGAGAGACAGAGAGAAGAAAGAACACTTTTTCACTTCGCAATACTATCATCTCGTTTAATAAGACGTGTTGTCGTTTCATCTCGTCGTCGTCGTTCGGATCATCATTCGAAGACCTTTGTTAGTATTCTAACACGAAAAGAAAGCATTAGTAATAAAAGAGAGAAGATTTGACTTTTACGAGAGAGAGACATTTTTGAATCTTTTTTTCTCATCATCATCCGCCGTCGTCGTCTCTGTTCTATTGTTGTGTTTGTTATTGCAAAGTGTTCTCGTGGAGCAGAAGAAGACGTTCTTTTAAAGAAGAGAGAGTTTAAAAGAGTTTAATAAAAGAGATGACGACGATGCAGACGACGATTCAGACGATCAAACAACAACGAGAAGGGAGTTCATGGAACCAACAACAGTTTCAACGAAAGCAAAGATTTCGACAGTTTTACCTTCTTGGGAGAAATAGGAGTCAGAGGAGTCGTTGGAATACGAATAACGGAGCATTCGGTGTGGTGAGAGTTTCAGCAAAAATGTCATCAAAAGAAGAAATGATAAACACGTTCACGCAAAAGATAGAACTTCCAGATCAGCGCGTATTAATCGTAAACGCGAAAACGGCAAAGTCGTCGGGAATACACACGGTCGCGTTGGAGTGCGAACCTTCCTTACCCGCGAAAGGATTGATTTTACACTGGGGTGTTATTCGTCCTAATGAAAACAAGAAGAAGTGGCACGTGTTGCCGCGAGAGCTGTTTCCACCCGGGACGACGGTGTATAAAGAGAAGGCGATGCAAACGCCGTTTCCGAGGATGACAAAGTTGGTGATTGTTTTAGACGCGGAGGCGACGGCGATTCATTTCGCGCTGAAGAACGAGGAGACGGGGAAGTGGATCACCGGGCCGAATAAGAAGGATTTCGTGATTCAGTTAAACGGCGAGAAAGGTAGTGTTGGTAGTAGTAATGGTACTGTTGCTGCTGCTGTTGCTGCTCCGAAAACGGCAGCCGAACAACCAGTAGTCGCATTTTCATCGCCAACTCCCGCTTCTCCTCCTCCTCCTTCTCATCAGTCTTTGATTACCAACGCGTACGTGAAACCGTCCAACGCGTTGGATAATTTGATCAAAGTCGTCGCGTTTACAAAGTGGGAAGAAACTGGAAGGCTGGAAGTGAGCGAAAGTGAACGAGAAGCGATGTTGAACGAAGCGAGCGAGTCTATCATTCGCGAGTTGGAAGGCGGCGCTAAGTTGGATGCGATTATGAAACGATTCGGCATCATCGAGGAAGGAGGATCGTCGTCGTCTGAATCGTCGTCGTTTTCGTCGTCATCTCCGCCACCGAAACAACAACAACAACAGCAACAACAAGAAGGAAAAGGAAACGAAAGGTTGCGACAAATCTGCGAGTCTCGCTCCAACGGCGCTTCCATCAAATGGGGCAAATATTACGACGCCAGTCAAACGGGAACCGCTTTAGTCCGCGACATGTACGTGGAAACGAGAGAAAAGAACAACATGTTGCAGTTACACGTCGTCGTCGAGGCTGACTTTGATGTCAATTTACACTGGGGCGTCACGTCGAGAACGGACGGGACGTGGCGACAACCGCCTCCCGGGTGGACGACCGTGCCGCCTCGAAGTTGGGGCTCCACCGGGAACAGTTGGGAAACAGAATTTGAAAATTGCGGCAACAAATTGAAAGCGGTGACGTTGGAAGTTCCGTGTGGGAACGACGAAGGGATCGTTTTCGTGTTACGAACCGTCGCAGACGAGTGGGTGAAAAACGGCGACGGCGATTTCTACGCGCACAGAGACACCGACCAATTGGCGCCGGCGCCTTCGAACGAACATCAAAAACCGAGAGAGAGAGAAGAACGGAAGAACAAGAAGGAACACCGAGATCGCGACCGAAAAGACCGCAAGAGAAAAGACGATTCGTTTGCTGCCAACCAACCGGCCATTCCTCCTACGATCAACGCCAAATCAGTCAAATCGGTTCAACCCATCAAAAGGAAGGAATGGAACGTAGACGATATCGTGTTGAACATCGGCGCGTTCGGTAGAGACGGGAACAACGTCGCGCAAAACTCCATCGATCAAATATGCAACGCCGAAGAAGGGTGCACGCGATCTTTGATGCACCGCTACAACGCCGCCGCTGATTTATTGGGCACTTGCCACGACGAAGGCGAAGCCGGCTTACTCGCCATGTTTACCTGGTTCCGATTTATGGCTTTACGACAACTCGTTTGGAACAACGATTATAACATCAAACCGAGAGAAATCAGTGCGGCGCAAGCGAGATGCACGGAAGCGTTGACGAAATATCATCGAAACGAAAGCAATTACCGCGATGTTGTTCGATTGATCATGATGACCATCGGCCGAGGAGGGACCGGAGACGTCGGTCAACGCATCAGAGACGAAATCTTAGCCGTTCAGCAAACGAACAATTGCAAAGGCGGCATGATGGAAGAGTGGCACCAAAAGTTGCATAATAACACGTCGCCAGATGACGTTCCAATTTGCGAAGCGTTGTTAAAATTTATCGCTTCCGATTGCGATATCAACGTCTACTGGGCTCATTTGCACGCGAATAACATCGACGCCAAACGAATGTCCGAATACGACCGAAAGATTTGCTCGGAACCGAAATTCTCGAGAGACCAATACGAAGGTTTAACGAGAGATTTAACCGAGTATTTACGGACATTGAAAGCGGTGCATTCTGGCGCCGATTTAGATTCCGCCGCGGAGGCTGTTCTCGGGTATCACCAAGACGCGTGCAAAGGCAAAGAAATCAACATCCCGCCCGTCGCCGACGTCGCCACGCCTCGATTAGAAGAACTCTTGACGTGCGCGAGAGTATTAAGAGAACAAAACGGCGACGCGTTCAACGTGTTGGAAGCCATTTTAGAGGCGAGAAGAGAATTATGGCAGTGGACGAAACCGGATGGGAAAGATAACGATCGTCTGAAAGATGTCATTTACTTAGACTTGGCGTTGGAAGCAGCCGTGAGACAAGTGATGGAGGCGCAGATCGCCGAAATGAGCAAGAGAGCGCCTCTGGACGTCTTGAAAATCACCGGAATGGTTTTGGAGAACTTGTGTTTGAGTACCGGCGAAAACCAAGAATTCGTCTATTGCTTGAAAGATTGGCAAAACGTTATTCAGTCCGCCAAATCCGGTTCGAACGATTGGGGATTACAAGCCAAAGCCGTGTGCGACCGTTTAGGCAACGCTTTAGGAGAAATCTCGGAACGGTACATCAACGTCTTGCAGCCAACCGCGATGAGTATGGGACCGAAATTGAACGTAGACGAACACGTTTTGCAATTGTTCTCGGAGGAGATCGTGAGAGGTACTCCAGCCGCTCCGTTGTCTCAAATGCTTCGCGTGTTAGACCCTATGATTCGAGCCGTCGCGCAAATGGGTCGATGGCAAGTCATTTCGCCGGTGCAAGTTAAAGGTCAAGTCGCGTACGTCGACGCGTTGTCCATGGTGCAGAACATTAAATATTCCACGCCGACGATTATCATCGCGAAAAGAGTTTCTGGTGAGGAAGATATTCCAGTCGGTTGCGTTGGCGTGATCACGCCGGACATGCCAGACATTCTCTCGCACGTCTCCGTCCGCGCGAGAAACGAGAAAGTGTTCTTCGCGACTGTTTTTGACTTCAACGTCTTGGAAGAGATGAAACAGATGGACGGCAAATGCGTTTCTTTACATCCGAACGCGCAAGGAGATGAAATCGATGTCAAGTCTATCGAATTGGCGGACGTTCAACCCGCCGGAGGCACGGGCGCCTCTCAAGCGAAAACCTTGGGCGAATCTGGAATTTCCATCAAGCAAAAGCAATGGCCCGGTAAGTTTGCGTTGGATTCGTCTGAATTCAACGACCAAGTCGTCGGCGGTAAATCGAAAAATTTGGAATTATTGCGAGGACGCACGCCGAATTGGATTCAATTGCCCGCCTCGGTGGCGTTGCCGTTCGGAACGTTCGACGCGACTTTGAACGATCCAATGAACGCGCAAGTGAAAACGAAGCTGGAGTCTCAAATTCTCGCTTTGAAGCAATTCGACGACTCAAAAGACGGCGACGGTTTCCGTGCGTTGATCGATGATATCAAGTCAACCATCTCTTCGTTGAAACCGCCGAACGCGTTACAATCTGAACTCGAATCGTGCTTTACTAAGGAAAAGTTATCATGGCCTGGGGATTTGGAAACTTCCGAACAAGGCCAGGAAGCTTGGAGAACCATTTGCGCCGTTTGGGCTTCCAAGTACAACGAGAGAGCGGTCTTGTCCTGTAAAAAAGCCGGTTTGAATCACGACGATTTAAACATGGCGGTGTTGTGTCAACCGGTGGTGAACGCGAAATACGCGTTCGTGTTACACACGGTGCACCCGCAAACGAACGACCAAACTGAAATTTACGGCGAACTCGTCTGCGGCATGGGCGAAGCGTTGGTTGGTAACTTTGCCGGTCGCGCGTTGAGTTTCACGGTGAAGAAATCGGATTTAGATCGACCGACGATCAACGGGTTCCCCTCGAAATCGAAAGGATTGTTCGCGCGACAAAATACGTTGATTTTCAGATCGGATTCAAACGGCGAGGATTTAGAAGGGTTCGCCGGCGCCGGTTTATACGACTCTGTGTGCATGAACGAGCCGAGTTTAGAATCCATCGATTATACGAACGAACCGATTTCGAACAACGAAGATTTCAGGAACCAAATGTTGAGCGCGATTGCCAAGAGCGGCATGGAGATTGAAAATTTGCTCGGGTCGGCGCAAGATATCGAAGGCGCGATCACGGAAGACGGTAAATTGTTCGTCGTGCAAACGAGGCCCCAAGTGTTTTAAAGCAGCGGCGCGGCGGGCGAGAGAGAAATCAACCACCACAAGCATAATACTAAGAGAGAGAGCCGTTTTTTATGATAATACGAAGAATGGATTCCAATGAATTATGATTAAAAGTACTACAGTAGTCGATTTTTTTATATGTGGGGTGTATGTGTCAATCGCGTCGTCGCCAACGTCTTCTCGTTTCTCTCTCTCTCTCTCTCTTTCTTTTCTTTTCTTTTCATGTGTAGTAGTGTTAGTAGTAGTAGTTATTACTACCGGTAACATTTGTCTTCTTTAACCTTCTTTAACCGACGAGTTCGCCGAGCATCGCCTCGGGAGGTAAATATTTCTTCAACACGTTTGGCGGATGCAACATGTCAAACTCCTCCGTGGCGTCTTTACCGGCGAACAACATGATTGCTTTCTTCCCGCCGGGATGGTCCGGTAAAAACTCCGTCACGTCGTACACTTTCCCGTGTAAAATCACCCAACAGTCGTTTTCTTTATCGTGCTTTGCAACTTCGGCTTCGGTTAATCCTCCGGAGGAGGACGCCGTCGTCTTGGCGCCCATTTTCGGATTGAAGTGGCCGTTGATGTTGGCGACTCTGTTTAACGCGCCTTGCGCGTCGGTTATTCTCGAGTACGCGTTGACGTTACCACCACCACCACCACTTCTTAATTGCTTGACGATGTTCATCCCAGCCACTCTGCCAAAGACCACGCAATCTAACAAGGAGTTCCCGCCGAGACGGTTTCTCCCGTGGACGCCTCCGGCGGCTTCGCCGGCGCAAAACAAACCCGGGATTGGTCTTTCATTCGCGTCTAAAACTTGAGAATCATCGTTGATTCTCAAACCGCCCATGGTGTAATGAACGACCGTACACACGATGGCGACGTGAAACGTCGGGTCGTTCATATCCAAAGGCGCGTTGTGAAAAAACTTCTTCCCGAACGGGCACGCTTTCGTTTGCGCGCACCGGTTGTATTTCTCAAACGTCTCTCGTAAATGCGACGGGTCGATGCCCATCTCTCTGGCGACTTCGTTCCCGGAGTTGAATTTCTTCATGATACCTCTCCCGACGTAGTGTTTGCAGTGCCATTCGATTTCTTTGGACGCTTTACCGTTCAAGATTAATCGGAACGGACCTTTGTTTCGGTTCATTTCACCGGAGACGTAATCCCGTCTCCCGAGCTCGTCGCAAAATCGATTCCCGTTTGCATCTAACAAGATACCACCGACGCCTCTCAAAGCTTCCGCGGCTAAGAATTTAACTTTCGCTTCTGGTTCGCTCGGGTTGACTAAACCGGTCGGGTGGACTTGCACGGATTCCATGTCCACGACGCCGGCGCCAATCTCTTGGGCCATTTTAATCCCGTCGCCCGTGCAATGGTCGCCGTTGGTCGTCGGTAAACTCGTCACGTCCGGTCTATATTTCGATAACAAGGAAGTGTTCGTGTAATCCGCGCCGTACCCTCCGGTACACACCACCACTGGTCCAAACGCCTGTTGCGTTTGTCCTTTCTTATCTGAATATTCGCACCCAACCACTTGTCCGCTGGCGTCTTTCAGTAACCTTTTCACGTTCGCCTTGGTGATAATCTGCGCTTTCTCGTTATTCGTTTTTTCGCACACCTCCTCTAACGCTTCCATCAACGCGTACGTGATGGTAAACCCGGGAAATCTCGCTTTCCCTCTGTGCGTTCTCGGATACGAGTGTCCACCTAACTGCGAAATCAAACTCAAATCGAGATTAAATCTGTCCACGAGCCAATCGACGGCGCTTCCGCTTCCGTGCGCTAACACTTTCGCCAAAGGAATCGTGTGTTCAGGTGCCGTCGTGTGGTTCACGCCAGCTGCGCCTTTTAAGCAGTCTTGTTCGAACGCCTCCGCGGAGTCTCGCGCGGCCATGCCGCCGACCAGTTTTTGCGTTTTCGTCGGTGCTCCTTTATTTTGAATTTAGATTATATAGAGAGAATAGAGAAAATTTTTGAAGTTGTGTGAGTCTTTTTTTATCACTGTTTTGTTGTTGTTTTTGAAAAAAATGAAAGAAAATTTTTAATCGAAGAAAAAAATTCAATCACAGAACACTTTTCGAGCCTTTTTCTCTCTCTCTTTTCGTTCTGAGTCATCACGACAAGATGAGAATTATTTTTATTCTCAAACGAAGAGATGAGAAGAAAGCGCTGCTTTGAAGTTGTCTCTCGTTTTATTTGATGTGAACGATGATGACGATGATGTTTACGAGTGCACGCAATAAAACGTTTGTTTTTTGTTTGCGCGTCGTTTCAATCTCTTCGTTAAAAAAGAAAGAGATTACGACGAAAGAGAGATCGGCGGCAAGACGAACACAATCACACGAATGAATTGACACGCACCGTTGATACCACTCGTCGCTTTGGTCGAGTTCCCGCCTAAGAAAGCGCTCTTATCTAATAACACGACCGAGCCTCCGTTTTCTAAGATGGTGTGTGCGGCGGATAAGCCGGCTAAGCCGCCGCCGATGACGATCACTTTATGTTGTTGAGACATACTCTACTAACTGTCTGTTACGATGCGTGAGATCGCGTCAGTCCAATCAGTGAAGAAGAGGAAACGAGAAAGAAGGCAAAAAAAACGACCAAAACTTTTTCATCAGTCGAAACCTTTTTTGATCGAAAAAATATCTTCTTCTTTCTTCACTTCTTTCTGCTTTAAACCCTGAATTTTCAAAATTTTTTCATCTCTCTCTCTCTTTCGATCGATGCACTTTTTTGGAGGAGTGTTTTTGTGTTCGTTTCTTTCTCTCTGCATATGCGCTTCTGAATTAGAGAACTTTTTGTTGTGAGTAACGAAACGAGAAGATGTTTAAGAAGAAGAGCAAAATGGTGTTGTCGATGCTGTTGTCCTCCTCCTCCTCCTCCTCGCGAGGACGACAACAACACGGAAGAAGAGTTTTACGAGGATGGCAGCGTTACGCGTGCGGGTGT
>Ga0255753_1003770_pt1 | contig 15577 bp, 4 predicted proteins | sample 041ome_10_FD_179953 | JGI IMG/M metagenome (GOLD analysis project Ga0255753, IMG submission 179953) | Coastal salt marsh microbial communities from the Groves Creek Marsh, Skidaway Island, Georgia - 041412US metaG (version 2) | ecosystem: Environmental > Aquatic > Marine > Intertidal zone > Salt...
TGTCTTCCCATTCGTTCGGGTCTAGCGGGAACGGGTCCAACGTGTCGTTGTACCCGTCGTTGTCGTCGTCAGGATCTCGGTCGTCGGGCAATCCGTCGTTGTCCGAATCGATGGGCGTGAAGGTCGACATCACTTGCATCGAGAACGACATGGTCGACGTCATGCCGGCCGCCGTCGTGGCGGTCACGGTGTAGTTCCTCGGGTAGAATTCAACGAACGCAGGGGTGCCCCACATGGTGCCGTTCAGCGTCTCAAAGTAGACGCCCGTGGGCGGACTGGGAGAGATGGACCACGAGGATGTCTTGCCCGTGGTGTCGTTGAAATCAATCTCCGTCATGGACTGGTTCACAAGAACTTCAATGTGCGAGTAAGGGTTTGATTTCACGATGATCGGGACGGTCAGATCCTTGACCACGGCAATTTCGATTTGAACTTCGTCCGAACCGTTGGCTGCCGAGGCGTTCAGCGTGTAGGTCGTTGCAGCGAACTCCTGACTGGCATAGCCCGTGATGTCGCCCGTAACGGAATTGAACTGCCAGTTTTGCGGTAGCGGTGGCGTGAAGGTGAAGTTCGTACACCACGTGCAGTACGTCGTTCCGGGAATGGTGAAGGAGGTCGTGTTCACAATTTCAACCGTTGACGATTCAAACTCAACCGCATGGACGTAATCCAACTTGAACGGATAATTCACCGAGTAGTCGCCGTCCCAGCTGATGGGCGGCGAGTCGGAGATGTCCTTTTGCCCGTAGGTGGTGTTCACGTAGAGATCGAGCGTTTGGCTCATGCCGTAATTTGCAGGTGTGGCCTGCGTGTACACCATCAAGCCCACAGGTGTGTCCAAGATCTTACTAAAGTTCACGAAGGCGGGCGTCCATCCCTGGTTCACACCGAAGTAGATTTCCTTCTCACCGATGCCCATGATGGTCTTGTCTACCCCAGCGCATGAAACGGTCCCGTTCGCATAAAGCACACAGACGGTGCGGTCGGTAATTTCGACGTCCACCACTGCGCCGCCGGTGTCAACCTGCTGATAGGTACTGGTCCACGAATCCAACCGCTGGCTGGTGTCGAGCATGTGGTAGGTTGGGTAGTAGTTGCTGTAGATGTAGCCCGAGCACCAGAGGCTGTGATTGTCGTCCACGAGACAGGACTGCTCATTGCCGTACGTGCTCATGTTGATGGCGGCACCCATGGTTCCAAACGTCCGATGGGGGGCGTAGGAGGGGTTTTGGTCGTCCAAATCGCCGAGGTTTCGCCCGAAGCAATACACCGAATCGTCGTCGAGCTGGACACAGCTGGACCGACCCTCCATACCGAGGAACGTGACCGCTGTACGACCCGTTGGCATCTCCAGCAGTTCAACATCGCCGTTTTGGAGAATGCGACTGCCGTTGTCAAATTTGGAAAGTTTCACATGATCGTAGCCAGTTTGACTGGGACCAGGCACCCAAACCGTACACGCAATGCTACCGTTTGACAAAATGGCGCAGAGGTTACGGTAGGACATGGACTCCACCTCCACCGCCGAGGCCCCGCTCGGGAGGGGCATCCACGATATGCCGTTGATGGAAGGGGGCAAACCCCAGTCGGAATTCACCGAACGGCAGGCCACAGAGCCGTTGCTAAGCACGGCGCACTGGCCGGCATTGGATTTGTCCGAGGCCGTAGCGCCGTTGTAAGGGTCCTCCCACGTGATGGTGTAGGGGCTGTTGTACTGAACGGAGGTTGGGCACCGGACAACGGAGGTGGCGTTCATCACGCACCCCAGGGTACCGTAACCGACGGTAGAGATGTCGAAATCACCGGAAACGCGAGATGGAATGGGCGTGCTGAACGTGTCGTCAATGGTGGTGGTGTTTGGCAGGAAATAGCGCTGATTACTGATGCGTTGGTAGGGGTTTGTCGAGCCGTAGTACCTTCCCCAACAGGACATCCCGTCGTTGCCGTCAGCGCAAACCATACCGTTGTTCGTACCGAGGGTATCAAATCGACGGTCTTCAACCTGAAGCGTGAAGTTGAAGTTAGGCACCGTGCCCTCAAAGGAGAAGGATTCCGAAGCCGTCATCAACGGCATCAAGCGGTTGAGGTTCGCATCGAAGGGGAATCCGTTCGCCACCACCGGGAAGGTGCCGAAGGAACGAAGGCTGGGGCGGACCGTGACGACTTCCTCAAAGACGTTGACCAGGTCACCGCTGTTGTAGTCGGACGGATGATACACTTCCCACGTGTCCACCCACTGTTGCACGACGATGGAGAACGTGGTGTTGATGACGTTGGCTTGAGCCGTACCGGTGAACTGGAAATTGGAGCCCGTCCAGCCATAGTAGTCGTTCAAACTGATGCCTCTCGGGGCTTCGGGTGCAAAGAACGCGTCGCATCGTTGCCCGAGGTCACCTTGAACACAGGTGTCCCTGACGTCAATTGGTTGGTTGACATAGGTGTCGATTTCGTACTCGTAAATCGGGGCGGTGAAGCGGAACGGCGCCGTTGCGTTCAGTTCAATGTCGTAGGATTGCGAAGTGGTGCTCGAATTGTACCAGACCGTGAATCGGTGGAGACCGAGACCGGTGAGCGTGCCGTTGATGTAGTGAGCCGGGAGGTCGTAGCCGTGCCATTCGGTACTGTAGTTGATGGACGAACCGGTGTATTGGGAATACGAGGCGGATTTATTGACCAGATATCCAGAGCCGTTCGTGGCGCGGTAATTGTACAACAGGTTGTCAGAGGTGATGATTTGGCTGGGACCGTATTCACCCGAACGGGCGGTGGTGAACAGGTCGAGCGTGTTGGCCGGCACATTCACGGCTGCAGGAGTGGGGCCTGGGGCGGTGTAGGGCCACGTATTGGTTCGGTTGAGGCCCCAACAGGCGATCTCATCCGTGTCCAACAGCGCACAGAGTTGACGAGCGTAGTCGTTCCAAACCGATTTCGCAGCAATCGCCGTGGCGTTCGTGTTGTTGGGCAACGAGGCAAAGGTGACCTCGTGGTACGACGCTGGCGTCGCCGCACCTTGGCCCATTCCACGCATGTAGGCGTAGTTGATATCGCCGTAACAGGCCACGGAGCCGTTGGTGAGAACGGCGCAGACCGTGTTCTGTTCTTGAGCCATGTCAACCACGGACGAGCCTGAGTTGATGGTCGAGAGCAGACTCGTGGTTGAGGGCGTATCGGCCGATGCGTATTCGGTGGCGCCGGTGGTCGGATTGATGGTCGTCCCGAGACAGTACTCCAAGCCCGAAGATGACAAGGCGCAGATGGACTGGTCGAGGTGGACCAGTTCCGTGATGGTCGAACCGGACCACGTTACGGCGACGGAGGCCGTGGTAAAGGCATAATTTGAGTTGCTCGTAAGGATACGAGCGGGGTCTTTGCCCCAGCAGTTGACCTGCCCGGTTTCAAACAAGCCGCAGAAGGTGTCCGTCGTCCCTACGATTTGGGTCACGTTGTCCGAAGGGAGGTTGGAGATGTTGACAAAGGTGCGCGCCGAGACGCCGTTGTCGCCCCAGCAACGGATGTCATTGGCTCCGTTAGCAGCGCAGAAGGCGGAGAAGGTGGACCCTACGGCCGTCCAGTCCAAGCCTGCAGGCTCGTGAACTTCGACCGGAGCTCGGGAGGAGTATACCGAGGAGTAATGCCCATTCAAATGATAATCGGGGCCAAGCGCCTTGTTGTTATCGTAGCCCTGACAAAACACCCGGCCGTCTTCCGTGAGCGAACATTGAGCATAATAGCCGCTCTCGGTGACCTGGGTGATGTTGGTTCGTGGAGGCACATAGGTGACACCGGTGGGCAGGCCTTCCACTTCGACGGTCACATCAGGGTTGATCCATGCATCACCGACCGGCAACACATGCACAAACTCAGCGCCTTCGGCTACGTCGACCACATGGTCGGCTGGAGCGAGGTAATCGGTCACCGTCACGAGGAAGGTGGAATTAACGGAAACGGTCGAGGTCCCGAAGGTGGTGTTGGCGAACACCTTGACCCAATCCGAACCGACCCCATCGCCCGTGATGGTCACGGCGCCGTTGGTGGCCACAGAGGCGTTGATGGAGCCGTTGGGGCCGAATTCCAACCCATACGTCGCCGATGGTGGGGTCGAGATCGCGTTGATGTTGAGGCTTGACCCGTTGACGACCGTGACGTCGACGTACTTGGCTCCGCCAGCGGTGTAGGCGTTGGGGTAGGAGAGACGAGTGGAAGGGTCAAGGGAATCGGTATCACTGGCCAAGGCTTGAAGCGTAACAGGGTCGTTTGAAAGCCCGTCATGGCAGACAAAATCACCGTTGATGTTGGAGGGTTGGGTTGATGTTCCAAACCAATACGCCGTCGTGGCTTCACGGGTGATGTTGTGGTCGGCAAGCACCGTCCACGGCAGAATGAAGGTGAGCCAATAATCGGTGGAACCGGCGAAGGCGGAATTGGCCGCCGTGACGTTCCACCAGGAAGCCGTGTTCGAGAAGGTCACGGACGTTGATTCGGTGGAGTCGGTCGGGTCGTCCGGACTGGTCGTCACGGTGTTGTTTTTGATGTAGAGGGTGTCTTGGCCCGCCCCGTTCATGATGATCAGGTGCTCGTAGGTCGACAAGTTTCCGTCCGTGTCAAATTCCAGCCCCCATGCGAAGGATTTCAGGTTGGTTGAGGTTTGGAGAGGGCTCTCGTCAAGGAGCATTCGGATGTAAAGATTGGTGGCGTTGGAGGCCGTTGAAATGGCGGGGTACGTTTCGTTGCCCACGATATCGAGCACGGCGTTGTTCACATCGGCCACGGTGTCCCACATCGTTTGTCCGCCGCAAGTCATCGGCGAGAAGGACAGTGCAGGCGAGGACGGCAGCGCTGCGTTGCTTTGAGCGAGGGGGACCAGACTCGTGAGAAAAATCGTCACCAGAAACATGGCTTTGGCTTTCATACTCTGTGCCAGCGGCACGCACCATAAAACGGTTGTTGGGTTTATGAATCACGGACCAATCATGAACGGTGCGCCGACGAGCCTTAACCACTTATCAAATACGATTGGGAACACGGTAAACCATGGCCACCCACCAATCAGGCGCCTGGACGAAGGCTTTCAAGGAGGGCTCGTTTGTCAGAAAGCAGAGTGAATTTCGCGACTTCATCGTGGCCGACGGTCTGTTCCCGACGGAGGCCGAACGCTATCACCTCTACGTCTCCCACGCTTGCCCATGGGCCCATCGGACCCTTCTCACACGACTCCTCTTGGGATTGGAAGACTGCATCACGTACGATGTCGTGGATTGGCGAATGGAATCGGACGGTTCGTGGACGTTCAATCCCGCTGAGCCAGGAGCGACCAAGGACTCCCTTCACGACGAGCAAAGTCTGGAAGGCATTTACAACCGGGCCTTTGAGGGTTGGACCCGGAGCGGAAAGGTGGGAACCGTTCCCGTTCTTTGGGACAAGAAGATGCACACCATCGTCAACAACGAGAGCCGAGAAATCATCCGAATGTTCGCGACGCTGACGGACGCTGGCCTAGGAAACGGGACAACCCTGTGTCCCGAACACCTGAAGGACGACATCGACGAAATGATCGACGCCAATTACGAATCGGTCAACAACGGCGTTTACAAGTCCGGGTTTGCACGAACCCAGTCGGCCTACGACGCCGCCGTCAACGCTCTTTTCCAACGATTGGACGAACTTGAGGCCCACCTCGAGGGAAGAGACTGGTTGGTCGGAGAGGGCGCCGGTGTGCTCACGGAAGCCGATATCTGCCTGTTTCCAACGCTCGTTCGGTTTGATTTGGTGTATGTTGTCCACTTCAAATGCAATTTGCGACGCATTCTCGACTACCCGAACCTTACCGCTTACATCGACCGAATGCTCGCTCTTCCCGGTGTTCGCGAGACGTGCAACTGGGACCACATCAAAGCGCATTACTTCTGGTCACACGAGAGCCTCAACCCGTACCGCATCGTGCCCGCTGGGCCAGCCGAGGGACCTCATGTTGGTTGACTTCCTCAACGGTCGCCTTCAGCGTCCCCAGATTGCTCCAAACCTCGATGTTTGTTCGCTTGCACCAACGCAAACATGCCCATGATGCTCGCCATGCGTTCTTGACGGTGATCTGCACGAAGTTGGCCGAGCGCCTGCTGGTGTTCAAGTTGAATGCGAAGCCTCTCCCGCTCAACATCGAGTTCAACGCCCCGAACCATTCGGTCCTGTTCTTCGCTTGAAGGACGGCGAAGCCATTTCCACAAGGCACGAGCTCCGTTCATGATGGAGAGGGTCGTTGATGGATTCAATCGCATGTTGAGAGTACCGTTGTTATCTTTGTTGAGGACCTCTTTACAAGTTTGGTTCACGGGACCATTATTCTTATAGCAGTCCGACCGGCGAAATCGGGACATGGTAAGCCATCGTCGTGCGCTCCTGCTCGTAGCCGTCGCGCTTCAACTCCTCATGGTTGGTGCAACCGCCTCACCCTTGGCAGAAGGCGTCAACCCGCTGGGTGACGAAAGCCGAATGAACGCCGACTTGGTGGAACGATTGGCCTCGTCAAGCGACAACGACGTTCATCCGGTGATCTACCAACTCGTTTCCCCTGTCACGGCCCATGACCGCTCGTACATGGACAGCCTCGGACTCAACCACCTTGGAGATGCACCGCTCGTCGACGGCGGTTTGGTCGAAGGGACCTCCCAGGCCGTTCGCCACCTCTCGTCGTGGGACAGGGTGGCGTACCTTGAACTTGACAAGCCGCTGGACTTCTTCTACCTCCCCTCGGAATGGGGAGGCGACCCGTTCAATGCCGGTATCATGATGCACGAAACCACCCACATCGTCGGTGCCACGGATGCTTGGACCCGGGTCATCGTCCAGCCTAACGGCGAAGTCCAACGCGAAACCGACCTCTCGTTCACCGAATGGGACGGTGACGGTACCGCCATCGTCGATTTGGACACCGGTGTCGATGCTGGACACCCCGACTACGATTACCTTGAACCTTGGACCGGAGAAAAAACCCTGTACTCGGCGAAATTCGGACCGACCGGCTGGGTCGAAACCCGCAACTCCGATACTTCATCCGGACACGGTACGCACGTCGGCGGCACCATCGCTGGGAACGGCGACGCTTCCTCGGGTCGCCGTGCAGGGGTGGCGAAGGGCGGCCAATTGGTGGCGTTGGGAACCGGTGATGGCGCCTCAATCTTTGCCGCTGAACAGGGACTGGAGTGGACCTATGCCCATTCGATACCTGGCCAGAATCCCTACCACATTCGCGTGGTCTCCAACTCGTGGGGAACCGACGGGGATTACGACCCAAACGGCGTAATCGCCCAACTCACCGATCGCCTGACCTACGAGAACGGTGTAGCCGTTATTTTCGCAGCCTCCAACAGCGGCGGCTCGGGCGCTGAATGCTCGGGCGGATTGCGCACCAACGTGTATGCCAACACCCCATCGGCCATTTCCGTCGCCGCTCTCACCCACGACGGAACAGCTGTCACCTCCTTTTCCTCCCGCGGCTGCATGAACCAGCAGCACACATGGCCCGATGTCGCCGCACCCGGCCGGGACATTTGGGCGACCGCTCCTCGTGGAACGGCCATTGACGCTTCAACCCGAACCCAAGGTGACCTGTACTACATGTCCATTTCAGGAACGTCCATGGCCACGCCGCACGTCGGCGGCATGGCCGGTCTCCTGCTCGATGCCGCCCCCTCCTTGGGCGTAGCAGACTATCACCGCGATGACCACGATTTCGGCGACAGCCTTGTGAGCGGGGAGGGAACCGCTGCCTACGGACAGTTCGAAGATTGGGGCGCCGCCAACTTCAGCCGGGTACATGAAGTGGAGCTCATTTTGGAACTCACCGCTCGTTACGAGGCCATGGACAATTCCTGCGAAGCCGGCAACGACGAAGATTCCTGCAACGACATTCCCAGCGAGTGCTACCGGAGCGCAACCGGTGGGTGTCACGATTGGCGTGTCGGTCACGGACTCACGGATGTTGACGCCGCAGTCGCGCTTGCTCGCACCCTTCAATTGATGCGGGACCAGGACAACGACGGCATTGTTGACCACCCGGAATACAACGTGTGGGATGCATATGACATCTACGAGAACATGATGACGACCACCACCATTCCGGTCAACACGGACCGAGTACGGCACGCTTGGAAAGGCGATTGGAACCACTTCAACAACGGCCAAACCGGAGCGTTGTATTACACCGAGGATTCCCATTATGTGTGGATCCCCAACGGTACGACCCTCCTGCAGGCGACCCTCACCGCCACCGAAGCAGACCTTGACACGGGTCAAGTTGGGACGCTCCAACTTTCCATCGACCTGGGCGATGACGGCAGCAACGACGGTAGTGGCCAGGGCGTCCGTGTAGCCGATTCTTGGTTCTACGAAATCGACGTTGATGAATCCTCATGGGGCAAATGGGCTCATTTCGATACCACCGGTCAAGCCGTAACCTTGTTCGGCATTCTTGACGACCCTGAATTCTTTGAATCGCACATCCCCTACACCGTCGACGTGATGCTCACGCTCGACGTCGCTTCGCCGGTGGACATCGCCTTTGAGCAACGGCCGAACTTCTACTCGGACCTTGACCCTGCGCCACCCTCGGATGATTACGACGATTCGATGGACGGCATGCTGACCTTTACCCGCCTCGCCTACGACCAGCAAACCGTGGTCGGACTGATTCAACCCAAGGCAACTGGCGACGACGGAGAAAGCGACGGCTTCTTCACGTCGTTGGGCGACCTGCTCGCCGACCATCCGTTTGCGGTGATGTTCTTCATGCTCCTCATTCTTTTGGGGGCTGGCGGAGCCGGCTACGCTCTTCGGGAACGCAAAGAATACGCCGTTGACTTGGTGCTTGATGCTGAGATTTCCGAAGACGAAGATTGACCCTTGTGAGTTTGAGCACCTTCGGATGCGACCTCACGCGTCTTCGCCCTTCATTGCAAGTTCAGGAACCTCTTCTTCTATTTCTTGCCCATCTCCGGCCTCGGCGGATGGGGGTTGAGATTTTCGACTGTTGAGCAAGACGATTACTCCGATGATCAAAACGAAAAATCCAAACATCAAGAGCATGTTGCCTCCTCCGACTTCCTCTTCGCATGTGGCCTGCCCAGTATTGAGTTGTTGGGTTCCTGCTGGGCAAGCGGTCTGACCGGTTTGGCCTTCAACAGGGACGTAGTATCCCGCATCAGCAACTTCGCATGACGATTGACCCGTATTCGCTTGGTACGTCCCTCCTGCACATAGAGTCTGAGTCGTTTGGGCTTTGGTCGGGACGTAGGATCCTGCATCGGCGTCAATACAAGAGGACTGCCCCGTGTTCGCTTGGTAGGTGCCTGCTGAACAAGCGGTTTGACTCGATTGGCCCATTTGATCAACATAGTATCCTGCGTCAGCGTCGTCACACGAGGACTGACCCGTGTTGGCTTGGTAGGTTCCTCCTGCACAAGGTGTCTGTGAGGTTTGGGCGGTCGTTGCAACATAGTATCCTGCGTCAGCGTCGTCACACGAGGATTGACCCGTGTTGGCTTGGTAGGTTCCAACCGCACAAGCGGTCTGACTCACCTGTCCAGTTTGATCAACGTAATATCCTGCATCAGCCTCATTACACGAGGTCTGGCCCGTGATGGCTTGGTAGGTTCCTCCTGCACAAGGTGTCTGCGAGGTTTGAGCCGTGGTTGGTACGTAGTATCCTGCATCAGCCTCATTACACGAGGTCTGGCCCGTGATGGTTTGGTAGGTTCCTCCTGCACAAGGTGTCTGTGAGGTTTGGGCGGTCGTTGCAACATAGTATCCTGCGTCAGCGTCGTCACACGAGGACTGACCCGTGTTGGCTTGGTAGGTTCCTAATCCACAAGCCGTTTGCGTCGTTTGGGTCGTGCCAGAAACATAGTAGCCCGCATCAGCAGCATCGCAGGATCTTTGTCCCGATGATGCTTGGTAGAAACCAGCACTACATGCGGTTGGACTCGATTGACCTGTGGATGAAACATGGTACCCTGCAGGAGCGTCAGTACACGAAACTGATCCTGTACTGGTGCTGAACGTTCCAATTGGACAGGCAGTTTGACTCGTTTGGGCTGCGCTGGAAACATAGTATCCTGCATCAGCAGCATCACAAGATGTTTGACCTGAATCTGCCTGGTAGGAACCAGCACTGCATGCGGTTGGACTCGATTGACCAGTCGATGAAACATAGTATCCCGCAGGAGCGTTGGTGCACGAAACCGAGGCTGTCGTGCTGCTGAACGTACCAATGGGGCAAGCGGTCTGGCTTGTTTGGGCCGTGCCAGAAACATAGTAGCCCGCATCAGCATCATCGCAGGATGTTTGTCCCGGTGATGCTTGGTAGGAACCAGCACTGCATGCGGTTGGACTCGATTGACCAGTCGATGAAACATAGTATCCTGCGGGAGCGTTGGTGCACGAAACCGAGGCCGTCGTGCTGCTGAACTTTCCAATGGGGCAGGCGGTTTGACTCGATTGGCCCGTTTGACCAACATAGTATCCAGCATCAGCGAAGTCACACGAGGATTGGCCGGTGCTCGCCTGATAGGTTCCAACGGGGCAAGCGGTCTGGCTTGTTTGGGCCGTGCCAGAAACGTAGTAGCCCGCATCAGCTGCATCACAAGATGTTTGACCTGAATCTGCCTGGTAGGAACCAGCACTGCATGCGGTTGGACTCGATTGACCAGCTGATGAAACATAGTATCCTGCAGGAGCGTTGGTGCACGAAACCGAGGCTGTCGTGCTGCTGAACTTTCCAATGGGGCAAGCGGTTTGACTCGATTGGCCCGTTTGGTTCACGTAGTATCCTGCTGTAGCGTCGTCACACGAGGATTGGCCCGTGCTCGCCTGATAGGTTCCAACGGCGCAAGCCGTTTGGGAAGTCTGGGCGGTGGTTGCAACATAGTGTCCTGCAACAGCATCATCGCATGAAGACTGACTGATGTTCGCTTGGAAAGTTCCGGCAGAGCAGGCGGTTTGATTTGATTGCCCAAGAGAAGAGACAAAGTAACCTGCATCGGCGTCTGTTGCATACATTGAACCCGAAGATGGCACATATTTCCCGAGAGGAGCATCAATACACCGATATCGACCGTATTGACCCGCATTGCAGTTGACGGTTCGGATTGGGTTTCCAGGATAATCATCCAAATCATCAACTACTCCGTCACCGTCTAGGTCGCCACTCACCAACCCCGCGCTCCGGCCAGCACCAAGGCTGCTCGTGAGTGTTGGCGTGTATTTGTCCGATGTCCCACCGTTGCCCAATTTTCCATTGCTCCCCTCACCCCAGCACGACACGGTACCGTTGTCAAGGATGGCACAGGTGTGACTGTTTCCAGTTGAGATGGCGTCAGCCGTACGCCCAGAACCAAGGCTGCTCGTAAGTGTTGGCGTGTATTTGTCCGATGTACCACCGTTGCCCAATTGCCCTTTATTGCCAAATCCCCAACACGACAAGGCACCGTTATCAAGAATAGCACAGGTGTGGTAATTTCCCGAAGAGATCGCAACGGCAGTGCGGCCAGCACCAAGGCTGCTCGTGAGGGTAGGCGTGGTTTTGCTAGATGTCCCACCGTTTCCCAGTTGACCGTAATTATTGAGTCCCCAACACGAGACGGCACCATTGTCAAGAAGGGCACAGGTGTGATAACCTCCTGCCGAGATAGCAGTGGCGGTACGGCCAACACCAAGGCTGCTCGTGAGGGTGGGCGAGTTTTGTTGTGAGCTCCCCCCACTACCCAATTTCCCGGAAGTCCCCTCTCCCCAGCACGAGACCGAACCGTTATCCAAAAGGGCACATGTGTGATACATTCCGGATGAAAGAGAGACGGCTGTACGTCCAGTCCCAAGGCTGCTCGTAAGGGTTGGCGTGGTTTTGTCAGATGTTCCTCCGTGACCCAATTGACCGCTGGAACCCTTTCCCCAACACGATACGGCACCGTTGTCAAGAAGAGCACAGGTGTGGTAAGCTCCTGCCGAGATGCCAACGGCAGTACGGCCAGTACCAAGACTGCTGGTGGGTGTGGGCGTGGTGCTCGTGGATGTCCCCCCGTTTCCCATTTGGCCACTGGTCCCCCAACCCCAGCATGCGACGGAACCGTTGTCGAGAAGGGCACACATGTGGGCATTTACCGATGATGAAAGGGCGACAGCGGTTTGGTTATTGCCAAAACCGCTGGTGAGGGTAGGCGTGGTTTTGTCCGAGGTTCCTCCATTCCCCAATCGACCGGCAAGTCCACCTCCCCAGCACGAGACCGAACCGTTGTCGAGGAGGGCGCAAGTATAACCATCTCCAGACGAGAGGGACTGTGTCCGGTCAACGAACGTCGTGTGCGTTTGGAAAACCGTGAAATTGCCGTCGCCATCGAAGTCGCGTTCAGACAATGAAGCGATACGGCCTGAGCCGAGGCTGCTGGTGAGCGTGGGTGTGGTTTGGTCAGATGTTGCACCGTTGCCCAATTGGCCGTAACTTCCGTCACCCCAGCACGAACTGGAACCGTTGTCAAGGATGAGGCAGGTGTGGAAATACCCGGAAGAGAGCCCCACGGCCATGCGACCCGCACCAAGACTGCTCGTTAGTTTGGGCGTGGTTTGGTCGGACGTCCCTCCGTCACCCAATTGGCCATCTGACCCTCTGCCCCAGCACGACACGGAACCGTTGTCGAGGATGGCGCAGGTGTGATGTTCTCCGGAAGAGAGCCCCACGGCCGTGCGACCCGTACCCAGGCTGCTCGTGATTGTGGGTGTGGTTTTGTCAGATGTGCCACCGTTGCCTAATTTGCCGTTCGTTCCGTCTCCCCAGCAGGACACACCACCGTTGTCAAGGATCGCGCAGGTGTGGGCACCTCCGGAAGAGAGCGCCACGGCCTTCCGACCGATACCGAGGCTGCTCGTGAGCGTGGGCGTGGTTTTGTCAGATGTTCCTCCGTTCCCCAATTGCCCGTACGCCCCCAATCCCCAGCAGGACACATCACCGTTGTCAAGGATGGCGCAGGTGTGGTATAATCCGGAAGCGAGTGCTACGGCCGTACGACCCGTGCCAAGGCTGCTCGTGACCGTCGGCGTGGTTTTATCAGATGTTCCACCGTTTCCCAATCGGCCGTACGAACCGTCACCCCAGCAAGATACATTGCCATCATCAAGGATGGCGCAGGTGTGGCGATATCCGGAAGAGAGCGCCACGGCCGTGCGACCTGTGCCAAGGCTGCTCGTGAGCGTCGGCGTGGTTTGGTCTGACGTCCCTCCGTTACCCAATTGGCCGTTCGATCCTTCTCCCCAGCACGACACATCACCGGTGTCAAGGATGGCGCAGGTGTGGTAACCTCCTGTAGAGACCGTCACAGCCGTGCGACCCGTACCAAGGCTGGCGGTGAGTGTGGGTGTGGTTTTGTCGGATGTTCCTCCGTTACCCAGTCGGCCATCTCCCCCTTCTCCCCAGCACGACACATCACCGGTGTCAAGGATGGCGCAGGTGTGGTGAAATCCAGAAGAGAGCGTTGTATCGGTGAAGATGGACCCTTCTTGAAAGCCAGGTTCGTTCAGTTGCGAGAGCGGCAGTATGACATGATGCACATCGCTTTGCTCGGCGAAATCTACGGTTTCTGCATCGTTCAAACCACCCATCGACGCAGAAATTCCAAGAAAAATCATCAGAAAGCAGAGCAAAATGGATACCGATGTGCCCTGCCCTCGCCCTGTTGATGGATTCATGTCCATACCTCCGAACTCAAGTTTAAGATGTTTATTTCCCAAGCCTTCGCCAACGTATGGAAGCATCAAGTTTTGAGCGTGCGGTCTACATCTACACCAACCTTTCAAGTCTGGACCTTGAGCGTCGGGCTCCGAAATCAGCAACCGTGAGACTGTAAGCGATTTTACTTGGACACAGGGGGCAGCGTGCTGCAGCGAGCCTCGCGAGCGAAGTGGTGGCAAAGCCGCCACGTCTCGCAGCGAGGAGAGGCAAAGTGACGCTGGGGAGTCGTCCCTGCTTCCGAGCATCAAGAAATTCTCGTCGTACTGGCTGCTCTTATTCGTGCGAATCGTTTCGAGACTGCTCTTACGCTAATATCAGAAGAAATCTGTAACCAGAAGCCATCAAACACGTCATGATTCCCATTTGTTCCATGGATCCGTGGACTGGGCGCGCAAAAACCAGTTTTCGCTACCCGAGGGGTACTCAATCCATTCAAATCCATCCTTGGGATTGATTTCTCCCTTGACCTCGTTTGGTGGAGCCATGTCCTCAAATATGGTTTGAGGATTTTCGCTCTCCATCGCAAGTTTTTCGTTAAGCAAGTCATTTCGGTCATCGATTGCTACGGTCGCAACCAAACCAAAGTAAGCGTCGTTGTTGGCAATATGAGCAAGGTCATCTACGTTGCTTGACAAAATGTCTTTGATGAGAACACTAATTTTCTCTTGCGTGGTTTTCTTGACTTCGTTGTTGGTGTACCTTGCCGTGAGGTCGGCTTTGAACTCACGTAGTTCTTCTGCCAACGTTTCTGGCTCAAGATAATACGCTTGGACGAGTGATTGCAAATAAGTCAATTCGTTCTCTTCTTCTTTTGATAATTTTGTGTTGTTGCGGAACACCTGAACCCATCGGAATGCATCAGGAAGGATGGCTGCTGCTGCATTGGTTTGCAAGAAGGTGAAGACCGCCAGTAAGATAGCACCCCAACCAACCGTCTGGACTATTTCATTCTGCAAGAGGCCCTCCGTTTTGGAATCGGATTCATCTCCCATGGTTTCAAGTTCACATCCCAGTGAGTCAATTTGCATTCCATCCGGAGTGTATGGACACTGGTCCGATTCATCCGGTACACCGTCTCTGTCGCTGTCCATCACTGATTCTTCGAACTCAAACATATTGGGGATTCCATCACCATCATCATCCGGACACCCATAATAGCCATTGGCAGTCGAATTTCCGGCTATTTCAGGGCAATAATCCGCCATGACGGCTCCAAAAACAAATTCACCAATCTGATACTTTTGTCTCGTCTCATTCCAAGTTGCGTTGCCCCAGTTGTCACCGTAGCCGTCTCCGTCAATATCTGACCATTGGGTGACGATGTTGATGAAAGCATCCTGTTCGTCAGGAATTTGATCGCCATCGCTATCAGGCATCGGATCGTATTGGTAAACAAGTTCAATCTCGGTTGAAGATTTTGAATCAGTGACCTTGACGTATATAGTGGTGAATCCTTGCACACCCTCATCAAGGAGGGAGGTGAGATTAAGGTGTACATCAAAGGCTCCTGGCTCAATAAGCGTAACTGATTGGTAGGTTCCGAGGCCAGCCATGCTTTGTTTTGCCAACGCCGAGGCATCCAAGAGAGAGGCATTGAGAGCAAACTCAAAGGTCACATCTCCAGATTGTGTATTGTTGAATAATGACCCAGAGATGCTCACCGAACGCTCCACCAACATGGAAGAATCAGAGTTAATTTGCCATTCGGATTCTTGGTAGGGATATACTTCAATGGATTGTGAGTTCAACTCGGCACCGTATGTATTCCATAGGGGAACGATGGTAATCGCCACGGGTTGCCTGTCCGTC
>Ga0255753_1003782_pt1 | contig 15554 bp, 10 predicted proteins | sample 041ome_10_FD_179953 | JGI IMG/M metagenome (GOLD analysis project Ga0255753, IMG submission 179953) | Coastal salt marsh microbial communities from the Groves Creek Marsh, Skidaway Island, Georgia - 041412US metaG (version 2) | ecosystem: Environmental > Aquatic > Marine > Intertidal zone > Salt...
CGCGACAGACGCGCGCGAGACGACCATGCATGGTTCGGCGCCGACGACGCGACGCGACGGCGACGCGGCGTCGTCCTCGTCCCTGCGCGCGCATCGCGCGAAACTCCTCGACGGTGCGTCGACGCGCGGACATCGAGCGCGGACTCGCGGACGCTCGGACTCACCGCGCGCGCGCCGTCGCCGCCGCCGAGCGCAGACGCGCGCGCGGCGTACCCGATGAACGCGCGATCGCGGCATTACTGCGTCGTCCTCGTCGCGGGGTCGATGCGGACGCACGATAAAGATTGGGCGGGGTTGGTGCTGGCGACGTCGAGGCGCGCGGTGACCGTGAAACCGCTGGAGGTGACGCGCGACGACGACGACGAGAAGCGCGACGACGAGACGAAGACGGCGGAGGTTCGATTGCGCGTCGCGCGCGCGTATCCGATGAAACGAGTCGATGGATCGGCGATCATGGAGCGATTGACGTTCGCGCCCGACGGCGTGGGCGCCGTGGCGAGAAGAAACGAGCGCGCGGACGCGCCGCCGATGCTGACGCGAAAGTATCGCGTCGACGTGACGAGCGCGGAGCGCGCGATGGTGGGCGCGGAGAGCCCGGAACGCGCGCGCGGCGTCGTCGACGACGCGATCGAGGACGACGGCGACGACGGTAATGGGGTTTCGGAGAGCGTGTATTCGCTGTTCGAGGTCCATCGCGGGGAATCTTCGATCGACGAGTCGCCGCCCGAGGACGTCGGCGAGATCGAAGGCGGCGGCGAGATCGAAGGCGAGTCTCTCGACGCCTTCGAGCCGGCGCCGCACGCCGACGAAAGCGGGGACTCCATCTCGCCCGAGCGACTCGGTATTATTAGACGCGAGTCGCGATCCGCGGACGGGGAAGCGTCCGAATCGCAAGCCGAATGCGTCGCCGCGGCTTTCGTCGCGACGCGGGACGACGAGATCGAATGGAAAGGATCGATCTCGTTCCTTCGCGAGCAGCTCGCCGCGCAGGTCGGCGTGAAGCTCGTGCTCGACCGCGTCGACGTCGAGCGCTTGCTCGAAGAACTGACGTCGAGCGCGCCCGTTTAGTTTCGACGACGCGATGATTTACATATGATTTACATTCGAGCGCGAACGCGCGTTCCGCCGTCGTCGACGACGAACCGTCATTCGTTCGCCGTCATCGCCTCGACGTCGAGCATCAGATCCTTCGTCTCCCGAATCCAATAATCCACGAGCGTCGTCGTGTTCGTGAACGTAAACGTCCCCACGAACTCCTTCTCCTCCAAAAACAACGGCCACCAGTACGGATCGTCCGCCCACATATTTTCAAACGGCACGTCGTCCAAATCGAACCACTCCGGTCGCATCTCATCGCTCGCCGCGATCTCCCCGTCGTACCGCGAGCAGTGAAACACGTGCACCAACCACGGTTCGAGCGGTTTATCGTCGAACACGAATCGCAGCGCCCCTCGCCGCGTCATGTTCGTCGCCTCGACGTTCGCCTCCTCCGTCAGCTCTCGCGCCGCCGCCGCCTCCACCGTCTCCCCGCGCTCCACCTTCCCCCCGAATCCGTTGTAATACCTACGCCCGTCGCGTTTTCGTCAGTCATCGCGCGTTTCGCCTCGTCTCGGTCGCGGACGCACCCGGCGCCGAATCCGCGCAGTTTTTCGCCCAGCAGCACTCGACCGCCCTCGTAGTCGCGCACGACGACGAGCGTGAACGCCCGATGCGCGGCGCCGCGCGCGAGCGCGATGTCGCCCTCGCGCACCTCGCGCGGCATCGGCGCGCCGCGTCGGCGTCTGCGGTCGCGTCGCGTCGCATCCATCCGCGACCATCGGTCGGCACATCGCGGCGCGACGCGCGACGCGCGCGCCATGCGCGACGCCGACGACGCGTCGATCGAGCGCGCGCGCGCCGCGGTCGTCGCGCTGTACGACGCGCGGTCGACGCGAGCGACGCGAGACGAGGCGAACGCGCATCTGATGGCGCTGTCGGAGGACCCGCGCGCGGCGAGCGTCGCGCTCGGACTGCTCGAACGCGCGCGAGGGGACGCGTGCGTGGCGTATTACGCGGCGAACGCGCTGAGCGCGACGACGCGCTCGAGGGAGCGGTGGAACGGGGCGAGCGAGGGGGCGCGGGAGGCGATGATGCGACGGACGACGGCGGCGTTCGCGGCGACGGCGAACGACGAGACGACGGAGACGGCGGCGAGACGGTTGGGACTCGCGCTGGCGCGCGGAGGCGCGCGAATGGGGAGCGCGAAGATGCGGGAGGTGGTGGAGACGGCGTTCGGGGCGGTGCGATCGAGCGGGGTGGGGTCGAGCGCGATGCGGGCGGGGATGGAGTTGTTGGCGCTCGCGGCGGAGGCGTGCGACGAGGCGGAGACGTCGAGTCGACGGGAACTCGCGATGGCGTGCGCGAACGAGGGAGAGAGGGTTTTGATTACGGTGCGTGAGGTGTTTAGCGCGTGTGGAAGCGCGCGGTCGCGACAGACGGACGCGTTGAAGGCGTCGTGCGTGCGCGCGGCGCGCGGGTGGTTAAAGTTGGATCCGTCGGGCGACGTCGGCGGCGGATTGCGATTGTCCCCGACTGAGTTCGCCGTGCGACACGGCCAACTTTTCGGGGACGTCTTGCAGTGCTTGGCGATCGAGAGCGGCGGGTGCGGAGCGGCGGCGGTGGACTTTTTGGTGGATTTACACCAAGGACGAAGCGGCGGCGAGGCGGAGGAATTTCAGGCGATGAACGCGGTGACGCGAGGTTTGCTCGCGCACGCGAGCGCGGCAAACGACTCCGACGACGGCGTTTCGCTCGCGCGAAATATTTGTCTCGTCGCCGTTGCGTTGAGCGAACGGTGCGTGAGCGTGCTCGCGCGCGGTGACGAAGATTCCTTGGCGCTCGTGTCGCTCATCTTGTCGCTCATGGAGCGCCACGGTCGCGAGGTGACCGAGGTGGCGGTTGATTTTTTCTTAATGATGGATGTTGTGGGAGTGTCTTCGAGGCACGAAAGCTTGCGTGCGCCCATGCACGCGCGTTTGACGGAGGTGTTACTGAAACAAGCGACGTTGCCCGACGATTTCACCACCTGGGCCGTCGCGAACGAGGACGAGGACACGTTTGAGCGATTTCGCGAACACGTCGTCGCCGATCTTCTCGACAACTGTTACGGCGTTTTGCGTGGGCAATACTTTAGCATAATTGGTAGCGCGTTAGGTGCCGCGCAAAATTGGCAAGCCGCTGAGGCGGGAGCGTTCGCATTGCGCGCTCCCGCGAGTCGCGTCAACGACGATTTGGAAGACGCACCCTCGGAGGAGATCGAAACGTTTCTCGCGCAACTTCTATCGACGATTTCTGAGCACACGACCGACAACAGCGGTCTGTTCTCATCGCATCAGCTCGTTCGAGCGGGTACGTGTCGCCTCATCGCGTCTTACGCCAACTGGCTCGGTCGTCGCGGCCCTCCCGCGAACTCGGCGGCGCAAGCCGCGCGCGCGCGCGGCGTTTTGATGTACATCACGTCGTCTTTTCCGCATCCTCCCGCGTGGTCGCGGGCGGCTTTAGCGTTTAAATCAGTGTGTTCGCGGTGTGCGCGACATTTGAAGGAACCATCCACGTTTGCGGCGCTGTTAGAACACACCGAAAGATGCATCGCGGACGTGCGATTGACTTTTGAAAGCGAAGACGACGAGGACGGTCGCGCGTCGGTCACCGAAGGATTGGCGCGGGTGATTGCGGCGATGCCCGTGCAGCAAGCGTCGGAGGCAAGCGCGAGGTTAATAGCTCCTGTGCTTGCGCGATGCAAACGGATCGCTGCCGAAATGGCGCCGCAGATTCCTCCGAACCAAATCGCGCACGCCTCGGCGGCGAGAGCGATGGCGGCTGAACTCGCCTTGATCGCGGCGTCGGTGAGATTCTTAGAATTTTTACCGAGTGCGACGATCGCGTCGAGCTGTGAGCACCCTGCCATCTCCGTTTTAGCCGCGGCGTGGCCGACGCTGGAAGAAATCGTCGCGAAGCGAACGTGGCAAGCGCCGAGCGTGATTAAAGCTGCGGCGGAGATTTACGTCGCGGCGCTTCTGAGCGCCAAGGAAAGTTCAGTCAACATGATCGTGCCCATGCTCGAATCCATCGCGCGCACGTTCATGGCGACTAAGTGTGCGTCCTTGCTCGAGCCGATCGCCACCGCGATAGAGGTGGCGTCGATCAGCTCGCCCGAGAGTGGCACGAGCGAGTTGTTGCCAAGCGCCCCGCACGTCGGCGCGACGTTGAGCGCGGCTTTCTCCCAAATAGCATGTGAGACCGTGCGTGGCGTGCGATCGGGATCAGATGATTGGGATCTCGCTGAAGCTTTATTTTCCACCGCTAGGACGTTCGTTATCTTCGCGCCGGCGCAGGGATTGGCGAACGAAACCTTGTTCGACGTGCTCGATCTCTCCGTCGCCGCGCTCGAGCTGCGAGAGTACGCCCCCGTGCGCGCATCTTTGGCGCTGCTGAACGCGATCATTTCTCCCGGTGAAAAGGCCAAGCGATCCGCACCCTGGGTCGCCAATGCGTGTCGCGTGGACGAATACTTCCTCTCCCGCGGCCCGCTCGCGGCGAACGCCATCCTCCGCGCGGCGTGCGCCGAAATTACCCCTCGCGCCTGCCTCCGCCCCGCCGCCTCATTCCTCGCCACTTTACTCCATACCGCCCCCGACGTCGTCACACCCTGGATCATCACCGCCATCGACGCCCTCGAACCGATCCATCCCGCGCGCGAGCGCTTCGCAGCGACGCTCGCCCGCCGCCCCCCTCTCCCCCATCCTCGCCTCGTCGCCGCGCTGTGCGACTTCGTCTTCATCGCCATCGGCGTCGGCGACGTCGACGATTTACTCGCGTATGACGTGTAACGCACGCTTTCGCGCGCCTTCCCTCTCCGATCGCGTCTCCGCGCGCGCGCCGCGAAGTCCCCGTCCCAAATCGACATTTCGCCAAATGATGGCGAATCCACGTGTTTCCCAAACGTATTTCAAATCCCACCGCGCCGTCGCGACATTCCCGCGCTGCCTCGCCTGCCCGGCGCCCATGGAGGCCCCGCGCACGGTCGATGAGGTCCACGCAAACTTTTCCCGTCGACGCGACGGCCTCGTCAAGGCCCTGACGCGCGGTACGAACGCGCGCGCGCGCCGATCGACGGATTCGCACGCCGCGCGACCGGGACGCGACCGGGACGCGATCGCGGTCGCGCGACGAAGCGCGCGACGAAGCGCGCGCGACGCGAACGCGGACGACGACGCAGACGATTAACCCGCGTCGAACCACGCAGACGTCGAGGCGTTCTACGCGCAGTGCGACCCGGACAAGGAAAACTTGTGCCTGTACGGCAATCCCGACGGGACGTGGGACGTGCAATTACCCGCCGAAGAAGTCCCGCCCGAGCTCCCGGAACCGGCGCTCGGGATTAATTTCGCGCGCGATGGGATGCAGGTAAATTCGATGCGCGCGAATCCGCGCGGCGCGCGGCGCGAACGCGGCGCGAATGCGGCGCGACGATGCGATTTGATTCGATACGACCGCGCGCGCGAACGACCGACTGACGAAGTCGCGATGCGCGGTGCTTTCGACGACGCAGCGTAAGGATTGGCTCGCGTTGGTCGCCGTGCACAGCGATGCGTGGTTGATGGCGGTGGCGTTTTATTACGGCGCCAAGTTTGACGCCAAGAAACGGTGCGTCGAGCGTCGAGCGCGTTGTCGTCGTCGATGCCGATGCCGCTGAAACGACGCGAATGCGACCCTCGCGGGTGACGAAGCGACGCGATGTTCGACGACGACGCGCGCGACTGACGGCGACGCGGGACGACGACGACGATCAGTGATGCACTTTTCGCGCAGATCAACGCCGTGCCCACGGTGTACGAAACGCTCAGCGCGGCGCACGGACGCGAAGAGAAACCGACGAGCGCGGGCGCGCGTCAGAATGGCGGTGCGCAGGCGAACGGGCGCGACGCGACGGGGAAGGGCGCGAAAACCGCGCTCGCGGACGTCAAGGGAAATAGTTCCAAGGTGAAGAAGCATAAAGTGGACCCGGTGCGTGCGAACGAAGCGCGCTGGCGGCGATTTCGTGACGAATGCGCGCGTGACGCGATTCGCTCCTTCGCGACGATGACGACGACCACGACCACGACGACTGACGACGACGCGATCGACGCCTCGGTTCGATGCGCAGATGGACGCACAAGGTTTTAAGAAACCATCCTCTGGGTTCATCCTAGACCCCGATCAAGCGCTGACGGCGCTGAAGAACGCGCAAATTGAGGTGCGAGCGCGAACCGTCGTTTTCGGAACCCTCGAGACGAGGGAGCCCGACGCGCACTCGAGGCGATTTGTCTCGTCACGCGTCGCGTCACGCGTCGACAAGACGCGATGCGCGTGAGAAGATGAACGAGGATGCGAAGACTGACGTGATCGCGCGCGCGCGCCGCCTCCACAGTTGTTTTGGCCGGACGATAACTTGTGGTATCGCGCGGAGGTGATTTCGCTCAACGAGCGTAATCGCACCGCCAAGGTACTTTACGCGACGTCTGACGTCGAAACGTTGAATTTGGATGAATTGATTCGTGAAGGTCACGTGAATGTGCGACGCGAGGCGTGAGTGAGGACGTTTGAGGGGAAAAGAGAGAGCTCGGGGCTCTCCACGGAGAATTCGTCGCGACGTAGCGAATTCATTTGTACAAAACGGGGCGACACATTTAGCACGGTGAAGACCGGCGAGCGAGCGCACGCGGACGACGAACATCTCGGACGCGTCACGCTACATTCGCTCGCGGGACCAGAACAGTCACACGCCGCGCGACACGACGAGACGCGCCCTCTCTTAGCGAGGCGCGGATTCGACGCTTTGTAACGGAACGCAAAGATTGTTTCATTAACGCGCGCACGCGCGCACGCACCGCGACAACACTAGATTGACTTACTAAATTACAGTATCGGCTAGGTCAGACGTCGTCGCCTCGTTCCCGCGATGGGCGAGGCGGCGGAGGTCCCGGCGGCATGGGCGGCGGCATGGGCGGCGCGAAATAGCTCGGCGCCGCTTGTTGCCACGTCATCCCACCCATCGGCGGCGGCATCATCATCGGCATCACCCCTGGGACGTTCATCGGCACCATCCTCGCCGACCCCACGCTCGGATCGCGGCGAATAAAATCCGGATCGAACGAGTCCGCCCACCGATCCTTCCGCGTCGCCTTCTTCGGCGCGAACGCCCGCGCGCTCGCCGACATCCCCGACCCACCGTTGCCGCGCTCCCGCCCCATCGACGCGTCCGCGCCATCGCCTCTCACGTCCAGCGCGTTCCCATCGTTCCCATCGTTCGTCGTCGTCGTCGTCGTCGTCGTCGTCGTCGTCGTCGTCGTCGTCGTCTCGTCCGCGACGTCGTCGCCTTCGCCTTCGTCCCCGTCGCCAAAGATGCGTTCGCGCGCCAACCTATACGCCTCCTCCCGCGCCGCGACCGTCGCCGTCGCGTCCAACTCATCGTTCGTCGCCGTCGCGCGCGCGCGCGCGTCCCCCGCGTCGACCGCATCGCTCGCGCGCGTCGCCTTTTGCTCTCGCGCGCGCAGCACCTTTCTCACCACCTTCACCGTCTCGTTCGTCGCCATCGCGCCGCGCCGTCGCGTCGCCGTCGCGCGGTCCCGTCGTCGCCGTCGCGTTCGACGCCGCGCGCGCTCGAGGACGCGCGCGCGCGCGGCGGCGTCGAGTGCGGCGTCGGATTCGAACGCGCGCGCTACAATACGCGACAAGAGTCTAAGATTCGTCGACCGCGCCGCGCGCGTCCTCGCGCGCGTCGACCGCGCCGCGCCCGAGCGCGCGCGCCGCGCCGATCGACGCGTCAAAATTATTCCCGGCGCGCGCGCGCGTTCGAGCGCGCGAGACGGCGCGACGACGACGCGCGCGGTCGATCTTCGTGAAATCGCGCGCGGTCGACGTCGAAGCGGCGCGGGCCGTCGTCAGACCCGCGCGCGCGCGTCGACGCGTCGATCGGGAACGGCGCGCCGCGGTGCGCTCGGGAGAATTACGCGCTCGATGACGACCGCGATTTCGGCGCGCGCGCTCGCCGTCGTCGCCGCGAGGGCGACGCGAACGGCGCGCGGGGCTCGAGGCCAAGCGGCGGCGCGGCGATGCGCGACGGATCGACGCGGCGGCGCGACGGCGCGCGATCGACGCGCGACGTTCGGGACGCGAATGATGTCGCGCGGCGCGACGCCGCGAGCGGTGACGACCGAGGACGAGGTCGAGGCGGACTCGCGACGGGAGGCGCGGGAGAGCGCGGTGGGCGCGGCGCCGCCGCACGAAGTCTCCGAGGAAAAGGAGTACGACGTGTTCCGGGACTCGCTGCTGCGGTACATGGGGTACGCGAATGAGTGCGGTGAAGCGTTCGTGGCGTGGTTGCCGGTTTGGGGCGTGCCGGCGACGTATGGAATCGCGGCGACGTACGTGCTGGCGGACACGGTGGATAAGGGCGTCAAGCGCTGGAACAAGGCGGAGGGGGCGAGCGATCGCGCGAACCAAGCCGCGGCGGTGGCGACGGAAACCCTGACTTGGCAAATGCTCGCGAGCGTGTTTTGGCCGGGATCGTTCATTCGCGTCGTCGTGGCGACGACGAATTTGGCGTTGGCGAAGGCGGACGTGAGCGCGTTCGACTCGCTCGCGGCGCAGGGACTCGACGTCGAACGCATCTTGCCCACGTTGTTGGGATTGGCGGCGATTCCGTTCATCGTGAAGCCGATCGATACGACGATCGATGCGGCGGCGGAGATTTCGTTCGCCAAGGCGCTCCGAGGCGAGATGAAGAACGCCTCCGAGTGGGCCGTCGGGGCCGGCGTCGTCGGCGCGTGCCTGGCCGTGCCGCCGGTGTTGTTCGGGCTCGCGGAGACGATCTCCAACGCGGCGCAGTAGACGATATCGTTTTTCTCATTCATTAGGTTTCATCACCACCACCATGCAACCAGCAGAGCGATTCTTTCGTCACCGTAATGATATCTTTCTACATTCCTTCAACGTTTTCTACAAATTTTCGCTAATTTTTCTACTTTGCGCGCGCGCGTCACGCCAAGACGACGTCTGATTTCTTCCCCGCGGCCGCCTTGCCGGTCTTGATGGTTTCTCCTTCGATTTCTTTCCGTTTGTAATAGTGCGGCGCGATCTCCACGAGCCACTCGGGCTTGATTTCAATTACTTGCCGCATGTATTCCTTGGACGTGTACACGAGCTCAAAGTACACGACCCAGCGCGGAAGCTCCTTCGCGAGCCCGCTCGACGGATGGATGGCCACGGTTTGCGGATTCTTCACCGTTCTATAGCTGCCGTTCTTTTGCAGTTTGGCGGTGTGGTAGAAGAATCCGCTCGTGATGCACTTTTTAATGCCGTCGAGGTCGTTTGTGTTCGACGACGGCTCGATTTCGACGCGCTCGAGGAGCTTTTCGAGCTGTTCTCGAATATCTCGCGCCGTTTTCATCGTCCGCTGCTGCACAAAGTTTTCGTAACACCACGTGACAGAAAAGTCGGCGTCACGCCATGAGTTGTATACGTTTAATAACGCGATGTGATCGCCGACGTTGCCGATGTGAAAGGATTTGTGCGCGTGATCGGCGAGCTGTAGCTTGTCTTTGGGACGATAAAATACCGTGTTTCCGCACGACAGCATGCAGCAAATCGTCATCACTTCATCGCTTACTTTGTACTTGTCACTCGCGCAGAGCGTCTTCGAAAGCATCGGGTCCAGAGGGAACTCAGCCATCTTGCGCCCGAGTTTCGTGAGCTCGCCTCTATCGTTCAACGCGCCGAGGGCGTACAGTTGTTCGAGCGCTCGAAGTAACGTCTCGGCCGGGGGCGGATCCATGAAGTCGAAGTGCATCAAATCGTTGATTCCGAGTGATTTCAACATCAACACCACGTTCCCGAGGTTCGTGCGCTGAATTTCGGGTACGGTGTTCGGGTCGAGTTCGTTTTGGAAACTCCACGCCGTGTATAGACGGAAACACTTTCCCGCCGATGTACGACCGGCGCGACCGGCGCGCTGCAACGCGCTCGCCTGCGATGTGGGGGTGACGACGAGTGACTCCATCCCCGTGCGTGGGTTATAACTCTTTTGCTTGCAAAACCCAGGATCAATCACGTATTTGATGCCGTCAATCGTGAGCGACGTCTCGGCGATGTTCGTCGCCAGGACGACTTTTCGCGATCCCTTGGGCGTGTCCTCGAAAATCTTCGCCTGCATGTCGCTTGGCAGCGATGCGTAAATGGGCGCGATGATAAGCTCGGGAGGTTTCTTCTCCATCTCGTGGATGCGCGTCTTCAACAGTTCCTCACAACTTTCAATCTCCTCTTGACCGGTGCAAAAGACTAAAATGTCGCCCTCGGGTTGGGTGAGATGAATTTGTAACACCGTCACCACGGTGGCGTCCACGTAATCTGCCTCGGGTTGCTGTGTGTAGAGAATATCCACCGGAAATCGACGACCGGGAATTCTGAAAATCGGTGCGAAATCAAAGTACTCGCTAAACTTTTCCGCGTCGAGCGTGGCGGAGGAGATGAGAAGCTTGATCTCCGGTCGGAATCTGGCGATATCCTTGACGAGGCCAAAAAGAACGTCGGTGTGCAGCGTGCGCTCGTGCGCCTCGTCCACCATCATCACCGCATACGACGACAAGTCTGGCTCACCCAAGAATTCGCGCAAGAGCATCCCGTCCGTCATGTACTTGACTCGCGTCTTGTCGTTGGTGCAGTCCTCGAAACGAATGGTGTAGCCAACCTCGTGACCGAGCTTTACGCCCGCTTCCTCCGCGACGCGCGACGCGACGGACATCGCCGCCACTCGTCTCGGCTGCGTACAACCGATTTTTTGCGTCTTGCCACCGAAACCAGCTTCCCACATGTACTGCGGAATTTGCGTCGTCTTGCCCGAACCCGTCTCGCCGACGATGACGACGACTTGGTGATCCTCCACCGCCTTGATGAGAGACTCGCGGTATGGAAAAATCGGAAGCGACTTGCGATCGGCTTCTATCTTGGCCCTTTTCCCGAGTTTTCCCGCCAAAGCGAGCTTGGTGCGTTTCTCTTCGTCCATCTCGCTCTCGCTCTCGCTCTCGCTCTCGCTCTCGCTCTCGCTTCCGCTCGACACGCCGTCGCCCGCCATGATTTCATCCTTGATGAACTTGATTTGATCGTCGTACACCAAGTCGTACTCCTTGACTTCAGATTTCTTATTCTTCGCTCCGAACTGCGCCTGCGCTTGTTTGACTTGATGCGCCTCCCACTGGTCTTGATCCTTGAAAGGATTCGCGTCGTCCTCGGGGTCGGGCTCCTTGTATCGTTGTCTCGCCACCGCGAACCGTTCGTTCGTGGACTTCGGCTTGTTCGGATCGTCGTACGCCGTGGGTATAGAGTAACGCTCCTCTAAGGCGTCGTTAATGCTATTGATTTGCTCCATCGCGAGCTCGTAAACCTTCTTCCTCTTTTCTAAATCCTTGCGCTGCTCCTCCGTCACGTCTTGGCCTTCGTAAAAGTACTCCGTCTCTTTGATCGATTCTTTCAGCTCCTCGAGCTTTTGAAGCTCGCGTTTCTTCAAGTACTCTTGCCGCGATACCTTTCTGAGTTCGGGCACTAAATCTGTGCGCTGTTCATCCGTCTCCAAATGCGCGCCTCGACGCTCGGCTTCCGCGCGCTCCGCCTCCGTCGGTCCTCGATCGCCGCTCAACTTTTTCGTCTTCGCCTCATCCTTCGCCCGCAGGCGTTGTTCAAACTCATCGCGCTCTCGCAAATCTTCCTCCATCTCTCGCGCCTTCCTCGTCTCTTCGTCTTCCTCCGACGCCGACGGCGCCGCGTACGATTCGTCTTCGCGTTCCCCCGCGAGCGCTCGCCGACGCGTCTCCACCGCCTCCGCGTCCTCCTCGCTCTCGCTCGCCCCCTCGTCCTTCCCTCGTTTCTTCCTCATCTTTTTCGCTCGTTTCGTCGCCCTTCGCTTCGCTCTGTCGTCCTCCTCGCGTTCGCGTTCGCGCTCGCTCTCGCTCTCCTCCGCCAACAACTCGTACGTCGCCGCCGCGCGCGTCGCCGTCCAATCATCCCTCGTCGCCGCCCTCGCGACGCCCGTCGACGCCGCGGCGCCTCCGCGCGCGTCCGCCGCGCTCCCTTTCGCGTCGTCGGACGCGCTCGCGCACACCGCGCGCGCGAACGCGCGCGTCTTTTCGTCGTCGGGACATCCGCACTCGATCAGCGCCGCCTCGAGCGCGCGCGCGTCGCCGCCGCTCTCTCGCGCCTTGTCCAGCACGAACGCCTCGAGCGCGCTCGCGGTGTACCCGAGGAGGTCGTGCAGGCCGTCGCGGACGACGACCGCGGCGCGGGACGCCGCCATCGTCGCGACGCGTCGACGAGTGCGGCGCCGCGCCTTCGACGTCGCGACTCGGCGACGCGGCGCGCGAACGGGACGCGCGCGAACGGCGACGGCGCGCGCGATGCGAAGCGCGCGCGCGCGCGGCGCGCTCCGGGGCCCGAGCGCGCGACGCGCGGCGCGACGCGCGACGACGAAGGCGCGAACGACGCGCGCGCCCTCGCGCGCGACGAACGCGGACGTCGACGGCATGCGCGACGCGCTCGAGCGCGCGCGCGCGACGCCGCTGGAGATCATGGATAAGGCGCTGGAAACGTACGGCGACGGGCTGGCGATCGCGTTCAGCGGGGCGGAGGACGTGGCGGTGATTCAGTACGCGGCGCTCACGGGGCGGCCGTATCGCGTCTTCTCGCTCGACACGGGGCGGTTGAATCCGGAGACGTACGAGCTGTTCGATAAGGTTGAGAAACATTTTGACATAAAGATTGAGTATTGCTTTCCCGAGAGCGAGGCGGTGAAGGCGCTGGTGAACGAGAAGGGGATGTTTTCGTTTTACGAGGACGGACACAAGGAGTGCTGCGGCGTGCGCAAGGTGAAGCCTTTGCGGGCGAAGCTGGCGACGCTCACGGCGTGGGTGACGGGGCAGCGGAAGGATCAGAGCCCCGGTACGCGAAACGCGGTGCCGGCGTGCCAGATCGATCCCGTGTTCGAGGGCGCGGCCGGGGGCGCGGGAAGTTTGGTCAAGTTTAACCCGCTCACGGACGCGACGTCGCAAGAGGTGTGGGATTTCTTGCGCGTCATGGGCACGCCCGTGAACGCGTTGCACGAGCGTGGGTACGTCTCGATCGGATGCGCGCCGTGCACGCGGGCCGTGCTTCCGGGACAGCAAGAGCGCGAAGGACGGTGGTGGTGGGAAGACGCGAGCGACAAGGAGTGCGGCTTGCACAGCGGCAACTTGACGGCGGAGGAAAAGGCGAAGCAAGACGATCGCGAGGCGACGGAAGAAGACATTTTTGAGCACGACTCGATTCGAAACTTGTCTCGAGACGACATCGCCGCGTTGAAGGACGAAAAGACGCACGGCGAGACCACTCTGGCGGTGCTGTACGCGCCGTGGTGTCCGTTTTGTCAGCGCATGGTGAGCGGTTTCGAAACCGCCGCCGAGCGTCTCGGGCCGAAGGGCGTGAAATTCGCCAAGTTCCGCGCCGATCGCGACGAAAAGGAGTGGTCGCAAGAAAACTTGTCGATGAAATCGTTCCCGACGCTCTTGCTCTTCCCGAAAGGCCGCTCGGGGTACGTCAAGCTCGGCTCGGAGCGCCGAGACCCGGACAGCTTGGAAATTTTCATCGAGTCCATCACGGGCAAGCTCTGAGCGAACGGGCGCGAACGAATCACGAGTCATTTTTCAATAACACAACTCCCAAGTCCTCCTCGTCGTCGAACGCGGTCGTCGAACGCGCGTCCCGCAGTGCGCGCCTCTCGCCCGAAAGCGCTCGCCGCCATGGGTCTCACCGCGAGCTCGCTCAATCTCACGCAGTACGACATCGAGGACGTTCAGCAACACTGTGGCGGTAAATTCACCTCGCGCGAGATCCAAGCGCTGTATCAGCGCTTCCGCGCGCTCGACAAGAAGCACAAAGGATTCATCACGGAGGACGAACTCATGGCGATTCCCGAGCTCGCCATCTCCCCGCTCGCGCCGAGAATCGTGCAGATGTTCCAAAACCAAAACTTTAAAGACTTTGTGCGCATGATCAGCGCTCTGAGCTCCAAGGCGACGCGAGAGGAGCGATTGAGATTTATGTTTCATTGCTACGACGTCGATCGAGACGGCGTCGTGTCGAGGAGCGACTTAGAAACCATCACGAGACACCTGGTCGGAAGCTCGATTTCGCAGGAAGACTTCGATCAATTGATCTCTAAAGCGTTCGGGGAGCTGCGAAAGATGCGAGGGGGCGAGGAAGACGCGGGAGGGGTGACGTTCGAGGAGTTCGCGGCGCTGCTCGCGCGCGTCGACACGCTCCCCGCGGTCAAGGTTCCCTTGGAAGACGATTGACGGAAGACGGAACGAGCCCGTCCGTGGTTTTAGACGACGACGCGCGATTGTAATCCTAGTTAGCCGCGCGTACGTTTTCGGACGCCTCACACCTCGACCCATGGCGCCCGTCGCGCGCGCGCCGCCCGTCGCGGTGACGCCGCGACGCCGCGTCGCGTGCGCTGGAACGCGAGCTCGGGACTCGAGCGACGCCGTCGGCGGCGTCGCCCGCCGCGCGTGTTTGCTGTTCGCCCCGTCCGTCGCCGCGGCGTTGGGACGCCGCGCGGCTTTCGCGGACGAAGCGTCGGTGAAAATAGTGCGCGACGTCGCGGGATTCGGCGCCAAGGAGGCGACGAGCAAGAGCTTGGTGTTGGTCAAGTACGAGGGCACGCTGGCGAGCGACGGCGCGGTGTTCGACACCACCCTGGGCGGGCGAGTGTACGCGACGAGCTCCTCGGGCGTGGGCTCGGTGAGCATAGCGCCCGCGGCGGCGAGACCGGTGGTCGTCAATCTGAGCTCGGACGCCCCGGTGCCCGGGGTGCCCGAGGGCTTGCGCTTGGGCATACGCGGCATGCGCGTCGGCGGTACGAGAACGTTCGAGGTGCCGCCCGAGTTGGGATTCGGGTCGGCGGCGGTGCGGTCGCCGTACGCGACGATTCCCGCGAACAGCGCGTTGAAATACGAAGTGACGCTGTTGCGTCTCAGCGACACCGGACCGGACGCGTTGTACGCCGGCATCTCGCGATGCGGTCTCGGCGGCGCGTCGCAGATGAGCGACGGGTGCGCGAGCGTCGAGCCCATGGAATAGCGAACCGAACCTCGCGACGTAGCAGCGCGCGCCGCGGTTGTAACCACGACGGTATTGATCAAAACTGTACCGAAAACAACGTCGATGTTGATGCGATTGGTGATCCAGTTGTGCCAAAAAAACGTTTCAAAACGTGCTACCAACTAACAGACAGATGCGGCGTTCGAGTCTGAGACGATCGAGTCTCGTTATGTGAGGAGGTTTGCTCAAGGGGTCGCCTCGTTCCGACCGTCGTGGATGGCGAAATTTATGGGTCATCATGGACACTCGGGTTTAGGGTGTAGTGAGATGCAATAAATAAAAAAATGTGTAAAATATCTGAAAAAAAGAAGAGTTATACGTGATGTTCTCGTCCTCGTCGTCCTCGTAGT
>Ga0255753_1003784_pt1 | contig 15552 bp, 13 predicted proteins | sample 041ome_10_FD_179953 | JGI IMG/M metagenome (GOLD analysis project Ga0255753, IMG submission 179953) | Coastal salt marsh microbial communities from the Groves Creek Marsh, Skidaway Island, Georgia - 041412US metaG (version 2) | ecosystem: Environmental > Aquatic > Marine > Intertidal zone > Salt...
CTAAATTATCTTTGTCTTCCTCTAATTGCTCCAGAAGTTCAGATCTTGTTTCCTCTGGAAGAGAATTCAAAAAATCTTCATCTAAACCAATTGAACTTTGAGAATAGGCATTAGGTACACTTAAACTAAAAAAAATTACGAAAAAGCAACATCCGTAAATTAAACGCGTATTTAGGATAGTGAATATATGCATATATATTTTTTTTATTGTACTTTTCATAGTAAAAGTATCTTTTAGGACTAAGTTGATGAGCTTTTTCATATTAATATTATTTAATGTTAATGTAATTTTCCTTGACTAAAAATTTAAAAGTTAATAATAATGAAAGTAGAAAAAAGCTAGCTAAAATCGATATCAGCAATATAACTGATCGCCTTGGTTTACTTTTATTGATCGGATATACCGGGGGATCTAAAACCATAAAAGCATATTGATCAGATGAATTTGCAAGAATTTTCTTTGTGAATTCTCTGTTTAAAATACTCCCAAGTATCTTTGAAGTTTCAATAGATTCGTATGAACCAAGAATGGAATTAATATATAAAATTTGATTATCAGATGATCTAATATCAAGAGCGGCAATTTCTTTATCGAGCTGTTCAATTATTTTTTGGGACACATTAAAACTAAAATCTGGTGAGTAGTGAGTTACCTCAAGAACAGCTAGCGAGGGATCATTTCTATGGGGAAACATCTTTAAATAATTTCTGAACTCTTTTGTAGCTTTGCTGAGAATATCAGCACCTTGCAAGGGATCATTTTCTGAGAAAAGATTTTTAACAGAATATTCTTCGCTCCCATTCTTAAGAATAGTTTTTCTTGAATTTTGATCATAAGATTTGAACATCAAAATTTCATCAATAATGTCATTTTGAATTATAAAGTTAGACAAAAACTTATATGAAAAAAAATAATTAGTAGCAAACCTAAGTTCCGGCGAAAGTTTCTCATCCTCTATGCCTGATAATGCTGCTAAAAAGCCAACACCGTTATTACCCGCATCAGGACTAGATCTTTTGGGTGAAATTATCGTAGTAGTTGTGTATTGATTTTGAAGGATCAATGAAATAAGTATACCCATCATTATGGGAGAAAAGAAAACAAAAATAAGTTGTCTTTTGCTATCTTTTATTAATGAAGAAATCTTATCAAACATAGTTAATTTATTGGTTCGTATTCATGAATGTTATTCAGATACTAAGTTCAAGGGAAACTTTGTTGTTCACAGACCATGATTTTAACATAAGAATGCTCCACAAATGATGATGCCAGTTAAATTTTTTAGACATGTGTTGGTTCCACTTTTCTTGCAAAACTTTATAATCAAAAGGATCATGCACAGAGCTGGTTTCAAATAAAGTAGTTTCGGCCCAGTCCCTCAAAGGCCCTCTTAACCAAGAGTCGATAGGAACACCGAATCCGCTTTTAGGAAGTTGTAAAATATTTTCAGGAACTCTTTTGGCTAAAAAGTCTCTTACAAGAAGTTTTCCTTGGTTTCCAGATACCAAATGGCTGGGGGGAAGTTTCAATGCAAATTCAATTAAACGATAGTCTAGAAATGGAACTCTAGTTTCAAGAGAATTTGCCATAGCTGCCCTGTCTACCTTAACCAAAATATCATTAGGGAGATAATTTTTGAAGTCATGAAACCTCATATCAATGTAAGAATTAATCTCATGATTATTTAGGTCTCTATATGAAGATGCTATATCAGTACAGTAGGCATCTTTTAAGGGCCATTCTTCGCTATTCCATTGTTGAAGCAAGACAAAATACATTTCACTAAGATTTTGTTGTGAGAGTGCAAGAGAAACTTTTTCTAGCTTTTCTGATGAAAATTTTAAATTTAAAATATTTTTGGCTATGATTTCAAACAGATTATACGAAACTTTATTTGTAGAAAAATACATTAGCATTCTTGCCAAAACAACTCTTGATTTTGTAGGAAATTTATTGAGTATTTTTTGAAATTTATTAAAAAGTATATATCTATTATAGCCACCAAAGAGCTCATCCCCCCCGTCTCCAGATAAAGCGACAGTTACATTTTTCTTAGTTTCTTTGCATAAAAAATATGTTGGAATTTGACTAGAATCTGCAAAAGGTTCGCAATATATACTGCTCAGTTGGGGAATTATTTCTAACGCATTATTAGGAGTAAACTCATATTCGTGATGATTAGTTGATAAATGCCTGGCAACTTTTCTTGCTATAGGCCGCTCATCATAATGATTATCAGAATACCCGATTGAGTGAGTTTGAACTGTTTGATCAGATAATTCAGTCATTGCGGCAACAACTGCAGAAGAATCAAGGCCTCCTGATAAAAATGCTCCCAGCGAAACATCAGAAATCATTTGCTCATTAACAATATCCAAAAAAAGTTTTTCGAAATCTTTAGATGATGCTTCAAAGGACTGTAAATCCAAATCGCCAAAATTACTTGGTGGCTCCCAATAATTAGAAGATGCTATTTTCTTAAAGTCTTTAAAAATAATCAGTTGACCGGGACATAATTTATAAAAATTTTTATAAATTGTATGAGGTGCAGGTATATTATTTTGAGCAACAAACATATTCAAACCTTCCTTGGAAATTGAAAGATTTGAATTTAATTTTTGTATTGCTTTAAGCTCAGATGCAAAATATAAGACAGAATTAATAAAGCCATAATACAAAGGTTTCTCGCCAGCACGATCTCTTGCAAGAGAAAGAGTTTTATTAACTTTATCCCAAACTGCAATTGCGAACATTCCTCTTAATTTTTGAATCCCCTTTTCAATGCCATATAAATCAAAAATATGAAGTATAATCTCTGTGTCACTAGTACTATAAAAAATTTTATTTGGGGCATTTTTAACTATCTCAGCTTTAAGATCTTTGAAATTATAGATCTCTCCATTAAAAGTAATTATGAAACGCCCTGAACCAGATATCATTGGCTGATTCCCTGAAATATTTAGATCTAATATTGATAACCTTGTGTGGCCAAAAGCCAGCAAACCCTGCTCCAGAACTTGAATGTCTTGATTGTCTGGTCCCCTATGATTTAGAGCATTAACACCTTTGAAAAAATTGTTTGTATCAACTCCACTTGGATTCCATTCTCCAATTATTCCGCACATAATTTTTCTTTGCTTATGTTTTTATAATGCATGACTATTGAAATGCTGCAGCCCCATACAAACCAAAAAATTGGGTGCCTCCCTATAAAATGAAAAAGTGAAAAAACAACTATTGCGACTAAAATTCCTAATATAAGATACTTTGAATTGTAAAGCAGTTCTTTTGCTGCAAGCAAAAATGGAAGATACACTATTATTACAAATGGAATCCCACCCATAGTTAAAAAATCAATAATAGTATTATGCGCTTCAAACCTCATCATTGGTATATCCACCCCTGAAAATGCCCCAGCACCGTGCCCAAAAACTGGGGACTCTAAAAAAGCCAAGAATCCATTCAGCGCTAAAGTAATTCTTCCTCCGCCCTCATCTGCGGTTCTCCAGATACCAAGAAAATAATCTATCAAAGAATTTTCAGGAAAAATTAAAGCATAGGATAATACAAGTAATAGCCCCCAAAAAATTATCAAGCCTGAAAGAATTTTTCCTTTTATTAAAATACTTAAAAGGATAAACATAAGTATAATTGCCAGAGAAAGAAGAAAGGTATCTGATAGAGCAAATAGACCATACCCAATGGAAAAGAGATTTAATATTACAGATAAGGTTTTATTCTTAACGCTCCATGAAATTAAAAAAATCATACATAGAGAATACATAGCTATTTGATTTGGGTTTTCTGTTAGAAAAATAAGTCTTTGTAAATTAGAAAGATCAACCTCGAGAAATAATGCAGCTATAAATGCAAAAATAATTACCATACCTCCTCCCTTCGCAATTTTTTCTTGCTCATAAATATTGGTATTTGCTATTATGAAGCCTAATGATGCACCAAAAAGTAATGCAATCAGCGTTCTTAGACTTGATCCCATTAACTCAAAATATAAATTTAAAAGCGTTAAAGGAGCCATGATCAGTAATAAATAAATCAAGGCAACTAGTGGAAGAAAATTAAATTTATAGTTCTCAATTAATTTGAAAAATCCAAGAAGTGTTACAAAAAATAACAACATTACTTCAAAAGGTCCTCCTGCTGCTCCTCCTCTAATTAGAGTGAAAGAGTTCAGCACTAACGAGACTCCAACAGCAAAAAGACAAGTTGTTTTTATTAAATTGTAAAAATACGGTTTAGAGTTTATGTTCATTTTTTAAAAATTAATAACCTAGCGTAAATATATTGAATTCAGGGCCTGATAGATAAGAAAAAATCGAGTCACGCAAAATGTCAAATTCATACAGCCTATAGAGAAGATATAACTTATGGAACAGAGAGAAAAGAATAATAAACGATTAATCAATTTCATCTATTCCCAGTATTTGGAGGCTGAAGCCGGAATCGAACCGGCGTAAACGGCTTTGCAGGCCGCTGCATAACCACTCTGCCATCCAGCCACGGCAATCATCTTAACATACTGAATAGCCTAGATGTTCTCAATCTTCTTGGAACGAATGACCAAATAATTCTGATAATTGAAAATATAAAAACTGGAAAAAAATAAACTGGCTTAGTCCTCATAGCAGCCTTTAATTGGAGAATAACACCTCTGCTTGTATATAAAAAATGTTTTTTGCTTTCAAAGGATTGGTTTGAATGAAGCCTTTTAAATGCCGCAATATAATTTATTTTAATAAAACTTTCATTCATAAAATAAAGCCTTAACCATAAATCCCAATCAAATTGAGACTTTATGGAAGTCGAATAACCATTTATTTTGGTTACAGGACTATGCTTGAATATTGAACCGGAATGGCAGATGGGGTTATAAAAAAGTATCCTAATGGGATTTAGATGTTTGCAAGAAATAGTGCTTGGTGGTTCATAAGATTTAAATTTATCTATATTGGTTGAAACTTTACCAAAAAATACCCCTCCATGATCATAATCCTTATAATTACTGCAAAAGAAATCGATCCAGGAAGGATTGATCATGTCGTCAGAGTCTAATATGCAAATATAATCTCCAGTCGCATTTTTCAGACCCAAGTTTAAAGCTGCCCCTCTGCCAACATGATGTTTTCCTACTATTATAATATTTTTTAATTTTTGGCTATTTATAATTTCCAACGTATTATCTTTTGAGCCATCGTTAACTAGAATATGTTCAACTTCATGCTTAGAGTTAATATCTTGAACTGATTTTAAGCAATCAGAAATATAATCTGAGGAATTGAAGAATGTTGTTATGACTGAAAGTTTCATGTAATTTTCAAAAAACCTAAAAACTATATTCAATCATTTACCAATACCAAAATATTTAAACCCGTTTTTGACTAGCAAATCTTTGTCCATAATATTTCTTCCATCAAAAATTACTTTATCTTTAAGAAGCAAAAGGTCTTTTAATGGTGGAGACCAAAATTCTTTCCATTCAGTGCATAGAATTAAACCATCAGAATTTCTTAGAGCAGACTTAGCAGATTTATGGAATTTGATATTTTTAACTTGTTTAAGTTCATTTTTAGCATTCTCTAACGCAATTGGATCATGCAACATAAGAAATTTAACTTTTGGAGATAGCGTTTTAATTAACTCAATTGCTTTGGATTCTCTGATGTCATCAGTATTAGGTTTAAAAGATAGCCCCCATATAGCGAGTTGAGAATTTTCTAAGTTTTTACCGTAATAGCTTTGAATCTTTTTGACAAAATAATTAATTTGCTCTTTGTTGGTTTTGAGAGTTGCGTTTGCTAATTGAGAATCTATTTTAAATTCTTTAAACGTATGAAGAAGTCCACTTACATCTTTAGGAAAACATGAGCCACCAAATCCAAGACCGGCATATAAAAAGTTTGGATTTATTCTTTCATCAGCCCCGATACCTTTTCTTATCTCCTCGATATCTGCACCAACAGCATCACTGAGTCTTGCTATTTCATTAATGAAGCTAATTTTTGTAGCCAGAAAAGCATTTGAAGCATATTTGATAATTTCTGCTGATTCTGGAGAAACAATTTGCACTCTATTTGATTTCCAGCAAATTGGTCGATAAAGTGATTCTGCAATTTTAATTGATTCGTTATTATTGGAACCAATAACTATTCTGTCAGGTTTCAAAAAATCGTTAATAGCATCGCCCTCCTTAAGAAACTCAGGATTTGAAGAAATTACTAACCTTTTATCAAGATGATGATCATGAATTTTTTTATTTATTTTTTTTATAGTTCCTGGTGCGATTGTAGATTTAATAAATAAATGTAAAACCCTGTCAGTTTTCTCTTGCTTATAATGCTTAATAATAGTGTCTATACATGAAATGAGGTATTTTAAATTTGGTTTTCCATTATTATATTGTGGCGTTCCTACACAAACGAATATAGTGCTTGAAAAATCAATAGCTTGTTTATATGAGTTAGTAAAAGATAAATTGTTAGAAGAAATATTCTTTGTCACCATGTTGGCAAGCCCTGGTTCATAAAATGGAATACTCCCCCTTTTAAGAGATCTAATTTTAGTTTTATCTTGATCTAAACAAGTTACATGATTGCCTAAGTGGGCAAAGCAAGCAGCCGAGACCAAACCAACGTAACCAGAACCGATCACTGTTATCTTCATAAATATCTAGAAAAATTTTAAATCAAAGAATATTATACAGAAAATTCTCTTAAACTATTCTTTGTGAGGATAAGCCTTAAATGTATTTTTAGTGTATTCTAATCCAGTAACTAAAGTAATAAGCACGGCCGCAAATAAGATAAGATTGCTTGCAAAAAATAATATCGAAAGGTTCAAATAAAGGGCAAATATGTATCCAGCAATCGCCACAAACTGAGTTGTTGTTTTAATTTTAGCCAACAGTGTAACTTTAGTTGCTTGTGAATGATTTTGAATTGCATTAAGCTCCCTGAGTGCGCTAACCCAAAACTCTCTTGCCAATATTAAGGATGTCATCAGCCCGACAAAAAAACTGTCCAGATGAACAGTTAAAGCAATCAAAGTAAAGGCAATTAAGATCTTATCTGCAATAGGATCGAGAATTCTTCCAAGCTCTGATTCAAGGTTATATTTTCGTGCAAGATAACCATCTAGGAAATCGGAAATACTAGCCAAAAAAAAGATTCCAATTGTAATTCCGTAACTTTCAAGCGCAGTTATGCAAAAAAATATTAGTGGAGCAAATAATACTCTGGATAAGGTTATAAAGTTGATTATGTAATTCATTTTAAAGTTTTACCTTTGATTAACTCCCCCTCGAAAAGGTTTATTATAGCTGTGCAATCTTTCAAGGTTGATTCTCTATGAGCAATAATAATTATGGTTAAATTTTCATGCAAATTATATATATGATCCATCACAAAAGATTCAGTCTTAGTGTCAAGAGAGCTGGTTGCCTCATCAAGAACTAATATTTCTGGGTCTTTAAATAAAGCTCTTGCTACACCTATTCTCTGGAGCTCTCCTCCAGAAATCTTTATTCCTCTCTCCCCAACTACCGTATCGTATCCATCAGGCCATGAAGAGACAAGATCATGAATTTGTCCGCCTTTTGCAGCTTGAATTACCTTTTCAAGATCTATTTCCTCATCCGTTGCGGCAAGACTAATATTTGATGCAATAGACGCATTAGTCAAAAAAATTGATTGAGGGACATGGCTAATTTTTTTTCTCCACAAATCTATATTCTGAATTGAAAGTGGAATACCATCAATTAAGATTTCGCCTGACGAAGGGATTAGCAGCCCCATCAAAATATCAGCAAACGTAGATTTTCCACTTCCCGTAGGACCTATTACACCAAGTCGCTCGCCCTTTTTAATGCTTAATGTAATTCCACTTAACGACTTTTTTTTACTATCATTGCCCTGATATGAAAAAGATACATTTTCAAAATTAATTTCATGGTTGAAGTTTAAGTCATTATCATCAGTAATTATTTTTTGATCATGTCTTTCCCTTAGCAACTCTAGAGTATCAATCAGTAAGCTGTGGTGGGACTTAATGCCAGCCCAGCCCGCATATCCATTTTGAAATATTGGTAGAAGCTTGATGCCACCCATTGCTAGAGCACCCATAATTGCTATAGATGACTCAGGTGAGCCATTTTCAAAAGAGATTAAAATCAATGCAATTATGGAGAAAATTATCATAACCACTGCTTCAATGATGTGCCGAGGGCTTAATCTGTAAAATTCTATTTTTGCATGCGCAATTCTAAGTTGCGTATCAGAATGTTTAAATAAATTACTATATGCATTTTGAGAATTGTCTAAAATCATATCCCTGAAGGAACCCAAAGCATCCTGCATGAATCGAACAACCTTCGTCTGTTCAGCATTAATCATCTCTCCTTGATCAAACATTTTTCTTCTTAGCACAAGAATGCTTATACCGTATAAACAAGCAAGGCCAAAAAAAATTGAGAATGATAACGCAGGTTCAATAAAAATTAGCGCTGATAAAATGGCAATTGATAATATCAGAGATGTTATTAATGAAAAACATGGGGCAATAATTTGAATGACTACTAAGTTTAATTTTACAAATAATGTTGAAATTACATCATTACTATTTTTTGAAATTAAATCTTCATAAGGTAATGAAATAGTATGTAAGAACGCTTTTTGACTTAGGTCAGCTCCAATTTTGTGAGCAAGCATTACTAAAACCCATGTGTGTACAAGTCTAATAATAGATGCAAAGGAGACAACCAAAATAAAAATTATTGTCATTGCAAATGGTAATTCATTGGCTGACTTGATATTTAGGATACTGAGAACTGGTTGTGCCCAATCACTCAAAAAAATAATGTTTGGCTTCATAAGAGCGCTGAGAAACGGGATAACAATTCCAATGCTGAAAATTTCGGCAAAAGCTGCTAAAAAAATTAATCCAAAAAACATCTTCGATTGAAACTGTCGTCTATATGAAAAATGCTTGTATAACTCTTTTAAATCAGATGTTAGTTTTGAAGCAGGTTTATTTATCATTGTTATTTAATATTCTACTAATGTCTCTGGCAAGTTTAATACTTATTCCAGAAACCATACACAATTCATTTAGAGTGGCTTTTTTGATTGCCTCAATTGATTTAAAGTGAATCATCAAGTCTTGTTTTTTTTGTGGTCCTATACCAGGAACTCCATCAAGCAATGATAATTTTACTACTGCGCTTTTTTTCTTACGATTACTCTTTAGAGCAAACCTGTGTGACTCATCACGAATTTGCTGAAGGAGAATAAAACCTGCGTTATCTTTTGGCATTTCAACAACCCCATCTTTAGAAAGAATTGTCTCTGTGGATCTAATGCGCTTGGATCCTTTAACAATACTAAGTATCATTGGCGGCTTTTTAGTCAAAATAGAAAATGTGTTCAATGCTGCCTCTAGTTGAAGTTTTCCCCCGTCAATCAGAATAATATCTGGTAATGGATTGATGCTTAATTTATGAATTCTCCTTTCAAGAACATGTTTCATAGAACCAATGTCATTTCCAGATAATTCTTTTGGAATGTCATAAAGCCTATATTTATTTTTTTCAGGTCCATGTGAAGAAAACCTTACCGCTGCAGCAACGGCATGCTTGCCACCATGATGGCTGATATCAAAACCCTCTATCGTTAGATTCCTGCCAGTTAAACCTAAATTTAGACTAAGGTCCTTGATTGAAAACTCATACTTATCAGCCTGATTAACTCTATTTTCAATAACTTGATTGGCATTTAACTTACCTAATTTAGCAAATTTCCTAATATTAGAGTTGATATTTGAAGAAATTGAAATTTCTCTTTCAAATTTCAGTTTTACAGCCTGTTTAATGAGAGTTAGATTATCAAGCTTAATATTAAGAAAAATTTTTTTTGGTAAAGAGAATCTATTTTGATAGTAAGAAAATATTAAACTTTGAAATAATCTATCAATATCATACAATTGATTGCCTTTTAGATAATGGGTCTTGGTCCCTCTGATTTTTCCATCTCTTACTGATAGTATGCATGCTCCTGTTTTATCAAACTTAGACACACATACAAAAAAATCAGCACTGATTAAAGAGCTGTTAAATGATTGCTCTTGCTGAAGTAAATCTAAGCTTTTAATCCTTTTTTTAATCTCTTGCGCTCTTTCAAACTCTTGTTGTTCAGCAAGTTTATGCATTTGAGTAATCATTAATGATTTAGTTTTTTTTCCTGAGGATGATAAGTAATGTTGAGAAGATACGATGTCTCCTTGATAGCTAACTTCAGAAATTAAATCAACGCATGGTGCAGAACATCGTTGCATTTGATGCTCAATACATGGCCTAGATCTATTATTAAATGTATTATCGCTACAATTTCTAATCTGATAAATCTTCTGCAAGTCTTTGATGGTTGACTTTACAGCTTGAGCGCTTATGAAGGGGCCAAAAAAATTTTTGGAAACAGCATGCTTTGATCTCTTCATACTGATACTAGGATATTTATGATCCATTGAAAAATGAATGTATGGATATGTCTTATCATCTCGCAAGAGGATATTAAATCTAGGTAAATTTTCCTTGATTAAAGATTGTTCTAGAAGGAGAGCCTCAGCCTCTGTATTTGTTGAAAAAGTTTCGATGTTATCTGTAAGTGTTTTAATTTGATAGGTTTTTCTATCCTTAAAAGATTTACCAAAATATGAAGATACTCTTTTTCTTAAATTCTTTGCTTTACCAATATAGATAATTTTATTTTTCGAAAAAAATTTATATATTCCAGGTGTATCGGGAACTTGCTTTAAATCTAAGGCCATTAACTAAGAAATTTCTTTGCGATCAGTTTTCCAGCAGCAACTCCATATTGATCAAATGGGTTAATTTGTAACATGCATGCAGTTACGAAAACTCTGTGCTCCCATGTTGCTAATAAAAAACCGGCTGCCTCAAGTGACAGTTTATTTAAATGGAAAAGATTAACAGGCGAGTTGCTATTTGTTTTTTCAAGTAAATTAACTGATCCCTTAAAGTCTGAGGATAGCAAGGCAGCTTGTCCTTTGGCTTGAGCGCTTGATAATGGACTGTTGGAAGAGGTTGAATAGATAATATCAGCGCAGAATTCTGCTGTGCCTTGATGCAATAATTGAAAATAGGAATGTTGAGCAGTAGAGCCAAAACCTCCAAATATTGACTGGCCTGTAGCTTTGAATATAGATTTAGAATTTGCTTTTTTTCCAAGCGACTCCATCTCAAGTTGCTGAATATAAGTTGCCAAAGACCGTAATTTCCAATTATAAGAGAGAACTACTCTATTGTTTTTATTTAAAAAGTTACTAAACCACAAATCTGTAAATGCCAATATTTTAATAAATTTTTGATATTGCAGATCTATTTTTGTACTACCTAGAAGCATTTTATCCGCAGAAAGGCCACCCTTTAAAAATTTAGAGAAATTATTTTCTAACGCAACACTCAGGGAGATGGGTGACCAAATTGAATACCTGCCTCCAACTGTTTCTGGAAATGGGACAATGCAATTTTTTTTAAAACCCAGAGTTTTTGCTTTTTCTGTGTTGGCAGTAATTACTATTGAATTAGTTGAATTTCTTTTGGCACCCAACCATCTTAAGCATAAAAGAGTCTCATCTGTTGAAAGTGATTTAGATGAAAAAATGTAAAAATTCTTTTGATCACTTATCGGTTTTAATATTGAATTAAACTCATCCTTATCAGGCCCAGATATAAAATAATAATTAAATTTAAAGGATTCCTTATTTGTAAATTCTTGAAGTAATTTTGGCCCTTCATAGGAACCGCCAATTCCAAAAGTAATAATATTCTTAAAACCATCTTTTTTAATTCTTTTAATAAAAGGCTCTGTAATTTTTTTAAAATCAAATTCTGGATCTGTTTGATTTTTGCGATATAGATGATGCAATGCTTGTCTATTTTCTGTCTTGTTTACAATCTCCCCGTTGAAGAGATCATTAATGGAGTCTTGAAGATTCAATTCATGCGCAAGTTCTTCAAATAATTTATAGTGCTGAGAAGAGAAGTTCTTTAAATAGGATTGATAATCTAATAGTTCAGATTCAAACTTAAAGGATAGTTTTTTTTTGCTATTCCTTGATTTTGATAGTTTCTTGAGGTCAAGAAAAATACTTTTTGTAGATCTATTTTTCATAAATAGAATTATTAAAATTTTGTAATGCTTGAGAAATATCTTCAGCTTGTGTAATGGGTCTACCAATAACTAAAAATGTAGAGCCCTTCTCAATCGCTTCTTTTGCGCTCATGGTTCTTGCTTGATCATCTTCTACTTTTATATCCCTAATACCTGGTGTAATTTTAATTAAATGAGAGCCTAAAATTTTATTTGCTATTTCTAGCTCATGAGGCGAACAAACAATTCCATCTATGTTTGCTTTAAAAGCTATTTTAAATAAATTACTTATTTGATCTTCAAGCTTATTATTAAACAAAGCTATTGAGTCTTCCTCTTTTAGGCTTGTAAGGATTGAAACTCCTATTACTTGTGCATTAATAGATTTACCCGCAAGCATAGCTTTGTTGAGCATCACTTCGCCACCAGATAAATGAACTGTTAGCATATCTATTTCGCAGTCCTTGAAGCCTAGAATTGTCTCATGAACAGTATTTGGAATATCGTGCAATTTTAAATCTAAAAAAATTCTAAATCCCTGAGAAGATGCATGCTTGAGAAAGGATTTTCCAAGGGCATTAAAAACAACACTTCCAATTTTAATCAAACAAAGACTTGGATTAAGTTGCTCTAAAATAGCATTAGCCTTTTTAAAATCAAATGTGTCAATAGCAACAATTATTTTTGGATCAGTCATGCGCATGTAGGAGCTTTTTGGAGGCTTTGAAATGCATAATTGAGGTTTCACCTAAATAAGATTCCTCTTTTGTCTTAGGGTTGATATATTTTCTTGGTCTGATAGTTTTTTTTGAGAATGAGCCAAAGCCTCTTATCTCAACTCTATTGTCTAATGCAACAGTATTGATTATTTCCTGCAGTATTAAATCAATTCCTTCGATAATTGTTTCATCATTCAAAGATGCGAACTTTCTCGAAAGATGAATTGCTAAATCTGATTTATTGAAATTTTGTATTTGTTTCTTCATTTTTAGTTCAAGAAATACTTTGCTTTTGAAGTTGGACTAAAGCGAACTTTAATTTGAGATTGGATTTTGAAATTTTCCATGCTCTTGGGATTTCTTCCCATTCTTTCTTTTGTTACAAATGTTTCAAAAGAACCGAATCCAGATAGCTTAATATTCTTTTGGGATCTCAGGTTTAGTTTTATTGCTTGAAAAAATTCATCGACCAGTGAATCAGAGTCGTCAACTGAAAGCCTCAATTCTTTTTTTAATATTGCGCTTAGGTCTTTTTTGGTCAAATTCATGACCTTATTTTAGCATTCAATCTTTTTTCTAATAGCTTCAATATCATTTGCATTGAGCTATTGATTTCAGACTCTAATAAAGATTTAGTTTTGCTTTGAAAAGTAAATCTTAGCGTCATGCTGACAGAACCCTTGGGAATATCCTTTCCTTCAAAAATATCCATAAGATTAAAAGAGACTAGGTGCTTTATTCTTGAAAGAGAAATTAAACTTTTAACCTCCTTATAAGAAATAGATTTATTTATAACAATATTTATATCTCGAGCAGAAAGAGGAAATTTGCTAGTCTTTACAATTTTTGGATTCACAGAAGATGACGGAATTTTATCGGGATAAATTACAAATCCATAAGTTTGTTTCTTAATCAATTTCTCTGTAACGGAGAGGTCTATTTCACCCATCACTGCAATCTTTTGTTTGCCAATAAATATATCTAATGCATTTTCATTGAATGGCGCCAGCGAACTGGCTTTCTGAAATTTAATATTTTGCATGCCTAAGGTTTGTAATAATTTAGAGATTTCTGCTTTCAAAGAAAAGAAATCATATTCCAATACTCTCTGACTCCAAGTTTGTTGTGGTTCATGATGATAGACAATTCCTGATAAATGTAATGATTGAGTGAAGCCATTTTTTTCTTTTTTAAATACATTGCCTGCTTCAAACACCTTAATAGACATGTGCCCTTTTTTTATATTATTGTTTACTGCTGCAAATAGAGATCTGAAAAGACTTCCTCTAAGCAATGGCTCGTTTTCATTTAATGGATTTTGTAATTCAGCAGGCTGCCAGCCATTAGAGTTTAATTGATGGAAAGAGCTCCTTGAAACAAATGGCATATGCATGAGTTCTTTGAAGCCAGAATAAACAAGGCCAAGTCGAAGATTATCCAATGCTTTAGTCCGCTTATTATTAGTAATTGGCCCAGCTTTTGGTTTTGATATGGGTATATTGTCATATCCGTAAGACCTTAATAACTCCTCATACAAATCCTCTTCTAAAGAAACATCAAATCTGTGGCTAGGAATATTGAATATGATATTCTTTTCACTTTTAGCATGCACCTTAAAACCAAGGTTTTTCAATATAAGAATTGCTTTGCTTGCCTTTAAGTTTAGGCCAGAAAATTTATTAAATCTTGCTACATCCAATTTTACATTTTTCTTTTTAGTCTTTTTGGAGTAAGAGTAATAAAGCTCAACCGAATCATACTTTGCTATTTGATCTAACAGAAATAGATATCTTTCTAATGCTGATTGCTGTATCTCAGGATCTACCCCTCTCTCAAAGCGATGAGAGGCATCAGTAGCCAGTCCATATTTTCTAGCTTGATTAACAATGACCTCGGGTTTAAAAAATGCAGCTTCAACAGCTATACTGGAAGTGCTTGATGATACTGAAGATGCCTCACTACCAATAATACCTGCAATCGCTTGAATTCCAGATTGATCCTGAATTGTTAATGAAGATGGCTGGACATCTTTAAGGTCGCCTCCAATAACTGTTACTGAATTATTCTTGTCTTGTGGAAAACGAACATTGATTGGTAATGTTAACTTAGCTAAATCAAATACATGCATTGGGGCACCAAGTTCTAACATCACATAATTGCCTAAATCAACTAGGGGATTAATCAATGGGATACCAGCAGATTCTATAAAACTTCGCTTTTTAGAATCTAGATTTTTAATTTTTTGCAAACCTTTTACCAGCATTAAATGATAATTACCACAACCAGAGCCATCAATTTGATTAATAATTTTCTTATTTTGCATAAGTCTTAATGATGAAGTTTCAATTTTTTGGCTAGGTTTTTTTGATTGATATGCATAGAATTCTCTTTCTAAACCCCTGAGTGATAGAGCATCACCACGATTTGGAGTGATATCAAATTCTATTAGATCACCCTCTATCTCGCACTCAAAACCAACTTGAGTGAATACATCACTCAGTTTTTTTTGGCTAAGGCTTGTATTAAGAAAATTCTTTAAAAATGAATATTGAATTTTCATGATAGAAATTGATTTAAGAAATCTAAATTAGATGAGTAAAATTCTCTGATATCTGTTACTCCATAATAAAGCATGGCTAAACGCTCAACTCCC
>Ga0255753_1003795_pt1 | contig 15520 bp, 10 predicted proteins | sample 041ome_10_FD_179953 | JGI IMG/M metagenome (GOLD analysis project Ga0255753, IMG submission 179953) | Coastal salt marsh microbial communities from the Groves Creek Marsh, Skidaway Island, Georgia - 041412US metaG (version 2) | ecosystem: Environmental > Aquatic > Marine > Intertidal zone > Salt...
ATTTACCTTTAGAAAAACCTCCCATTAATAACATTTGAGCTACGTCAGCTACTGGCATTCCATCAGACATTAAGTTAGATACAGTTTCCATATTTTCAGGTTTAAGTAAATCTAAAAATATTTTTTCAGTAGCTTCTCTTTGAGATACCATTTGTGGTGGTCCTTCCCAAGGATATTTACTATCGGGACTATTTGTTAAAGATTGTCCCGGAATAGCTCCTTTAAATAAAAATGGTTTTGCTTCATCTGTTATCATTGTTTACTCCTGAAATCCTAATAACTCTTGTAATGTTGGTCCAACAGGTAAAAAATTATTTACGTATTTTAAAGGATTCATACCGGCAGGTACTGGTGCATTTAAAACAATATCACTATACAATGATGCAACTTTATCAATACCTTGATTTACATTAAACATATTATTATCTATAAAACCTATAGGTTGTCCTGATAAAGTTAAATCACTTCTTTGTCCTAAAGCTTGTTCTCCTACACTGCTAAAATAAGCTCTTCTTCTATCATCTTCTCTTTCTTGCATAGCTTCTGCATAGTCTTCTTGAGCTTGTATAGTTTCTCCAAATGTTCCAACTGCCTTGACTTTTTTATATGCTGAAATTTCATCTGCATATTTTTCTTTTAAATCTACAGCATCTGCAACTACTTTAGGTTTTGGAGGACCTACAAAATCACCACCTTCAGGTTTTGGCATAGGACCTACAAAATCTTTATCTACGTCTGCAACCTTTGGAGTCTCTGCAGTTTTAGAAGGTTTTAAGTTTGCAAAATAATTTCTTATGTCTGTACCTAGTTCTTCTTTACCTACAAGTCCTCCTAATTTATTTACTCCTGTTTCAATAATATTTTTAGCTCCTTCAAATCCAGCACTTAAAGCTCCAGTAATACTATCATAAACTTGAGAAATTTTTCCAGTAACAGGACGTATAGCATTGTTTCTTATAAATTCTGCAGCTCCTGATAAAAATTCACTAGCTCCTTTAGGTAATATATTCATTACTCCTTTACCAAAACTACCTATCCATCCCGACATGGCTTGTCCTAGTCCCGGTAATAAAAATGACATAGCTATACTTCCAATAGGTCCTAATTTACCAAAAGCTTTAGCAACTTTACCAAAAGCTTTTTTAATTTTCTTACCTACTTTTTTTATAGCTCTACCTATTTGTTTTGCTTTTTTTCTTAACCATCCCATATTAATCTAACCATCCTTCTACTAATTTTGTTATAGCAGATAAATTTGTACTCCAACTTGTATCTTGTGCTGTAGCACCTTCGTTTCCTAAAGCAGCAATCATTAATGAAGCTTTTCTTTGTGCATCACCTTCTTCTGACCTAAATGCAAAGTCTGCTTCGTCTCTTAATTGTTGCCATAAAAAGTTCATAGCTGATGCAGTCATTCCAAAAGCATTTTGTGCATTTTGTTGATTAACTGCATTTAAAGCTGCTGTATTAGCTGTATTAGCTTGTCTTCTCCACTGTACATTAGACTGTGCTATAACAGTTTCATTTTGTGTATTAAACTGTTCTCTAGCAAATTCTTGTTGAGCATTGAATCTATCTACTTCTGTTGCTAATTGTGCATCTATTTTATTAGCTTCAAACTCCATACCAACTCTTCTAGCTTCTGCAGCATTTTCTTGAGTTGTATTAAATTGTGCCATAGCGTTAGCTTGTGAAGCATTAAACTGACTCATCTGTGAATTAAGTCCAGCCATGAATTTATTTACATCATTTTCTGATGCTGCATTAAATTGAGCTGCAGCATTTTCAAACGATTGATTACTCAATAATCTTTGTTGTTCTTGTTGAGCTTTTAAGATATTAGACTGTTGCTCATTATTTAAATTAGCCATATCTAAAGCTAAAAAGTTTCTAGCATTTTCTACTTTAACTTTAGTTTGAGCATCTAAGTTTGCTAAATCCATTGCAGCTAGTGAAGTAGCATCTTGCATAATAGCTTGTTGTTCAGCATTAAAATTAGCAAGAGTAGCACTTTGCATAAACTTACTATCAGCTAAAGCTCTTTGTTGCTCTGCATTAAAGTTAGCCATATCCATGTTAGCATTAATCTGAGCATTAGTCATTGCAGCTTCTTGTGCATTTGAAAGCTCTGCAAGTCCTAACTGTTGTGCTAAGTTAGCATTAACTTCAGCAGTTCTCATTTTCTTATTCAGATTAGCTAACTCAATCTGATTTTCAGCAGACATGTTTTCACTATCTGCTTGATTCTTAGCTGTAAGATTTGCAAGTGCTATTTTTTCTTCAGCACTTAACTTAGCAAACTCTGCTCTTTGTTTTAACTCAGCATTTTGTGATAAAACATTTGCAGCAGTTGTGAGTTCTTGTAATCTAAATTTATTAGCTTCTGTAAAGTTTGCACTATCTGCAGCAGCTCTTTCTTGCAAGTTTGCAAGTTCCATTTGATTCTCAGCAGACATATTTGCTAAGTCCATTTGCTGTGCTAAATTAGCATTAGTCTTTTTAAAGTCTACAAGAACATTAAGATTTGCTAATCTCATTTGATTTTCAGCAGTCATAGATTCTCTAGCAGCTTGATTCTTTTCTGTTAAGTTTGCTAGTTCTACTTTTAAATCATTACTAAGATTAACCTCTTCCATTCTTTGTTCAAGTTCAGCTTGTCTAGCATTTCTATCTACTTTAGCTTGAAACTCTGCTAATCTTGTTTGTTGGTCAGCAGTTAAATTATCTCTACCGGCTGCATTAAGTTGTTCAAGATTAGCTAAATCTATTTTAGTAGCAGTATCTAAATTAGCAATAGCTACTTGTTGCCTTTGTGCAGATTCTTGAGAAGCTTTCTGTTGTTCATTTTGAATGTTTTGCATTCTAACTTGTTGCTCTTGTTGAGCTGTAGTTAATACTGCTTGTTGTTCAAACTCAGCTTGTTTTAATACAACTTGTTGTGCCATTTGTGCAGTTTGTGAAGCTGCTGTTTGCCTATTAGAAAGATTAGCCATCCTTTGTTGCATGACTTGGTTAGCTTGTTGTAAGTTAGCTTGTTGTTCGTTACTTAAATTTTGTGAAGCTCTTTGTTGTAAAGCTTGTGCATTGCTTTGTGCAATTGGTAAAGCACTTTGAATGATAGCATTAAATAAAGCATCTCTACCTACTGTTGAAGCTGACATACCTCTTCTAGCTAACATAGCATTAACTGCATCTACAGCAGGTCTAGCCCATGCAGGAGTTTTGTTTTCTTCTATACCAGCAAGTAATCCTTCCATCTGTGTAGATACTAAAGCTTCTTGTGGAAGTGCTGCTACTGCTGCTTGAACATTAACAGGTTGAGTATCTAACTGAGCTTCTACAACTGCAGGGTCTTCAACAATAGCTGCTGTTACTTCTGGTGGCATTTCACCAACTACAGCTAACATATCTGCTGCTGCAGTTTTACGAGCTTCTCCAGTTATTGCTTGTCTTGATGCAGCCGCAACAGTAGGTACACCGCCTATTTGTGCAGCATTACCTTTAGCAATTCCATCAGATGTGATAGCTGACCTAGTTTGTGCATCTTCACTTGGAGCTTCTCCTAACTCTTGTGCTATTCTTGTATTAGCTTCTGCAACTTGTGCAGTTCTTTGACCAACAACATTAAATTGTGGAATATCTTCTAAGTTTACACCTTCGCCTGTAACATTAGAAAGTATATCTGTTTTTTGTTTTTCACTTATTATCTCTGCAGTTCTTGTAGTTACTTCAGCTTCTGGAACTACTTCCATTTCAACTTTTTCTCCAGTAACTTGTGGAACTTGAGAAATTGGTCTTAATTGTCCTCTAACTTCTGGAGCTAATGCAGCTTCAATTTCTTCTTGTAATATTTTTGCTGCTTGAGTAGGGTCACGTTGTTCTATTTCTTTTACGTTTGCAGTTATTCTTTGTTTTAATTCAGGTGTTAATTCTCTTATAGCAGCTTGTACTTCTACAGGCTGGTCATTTATAATTGCATCAAAAGTAGATGCTGTTACATTTGCATCAACAACACCTTTTTCAACAGTATCTACAGTACTTACAGTTTCTGGGGTAACATCTGCAACTCTAGCAGCTTCAGCTTTTGCTGTTTCTTGCATTTTAAAAGCTTCTGAAGTTGGGTCTAACTCAGTACCTTCCATACTAATTTCTTCAGGCTTTGGAATAGTTGGTAAATCAACACCTGAGAAATCACCAGCAGCTATTTGTTCTGCTCTTTGTTGAGTTGTTATAGGTGCTTCAGTCTCATCAACAGGAGGAGGAGTTACAGGAGGAGTTACAGGAGGAGTTCCCGGAGGAGTTACAGGAGGAGTTCCCGGAGGAGTATATGGAGGCTCATAAGGACCACCTCTTCCTCTAAACCTATCTTGCATATCTTGTGCAGACATAGAAGTTGTTTGAGCTTGAGCAGCTTGAGGTCTTACATCACCTTCTCTACCAATAAACATTTGGTCAGAGCCTTTACCTGTTGTTGGACTTCTTTGAAAAGTTTGTGAAGTTTGATTTGGAAATGAAGGTGCTTTATAATTAGGGTCTCCACCAACTTCTATTCTTTGACCGTCTGGACCATAAGCAAACACTGCTCCGGGTTTTGAAGGCATATTTGCTGTATAAGCTCTACCTGTAGGAGCATCAAAAGAATATCCTTCTGGTAATAATGTTGGGTCATATCTTTTTCCCTTACCATATATTTCTGGTCTTTCAGATATAGGTTTATAATTTGCTTTTTGAGCTTCTGCTTCTCTGTTAAGTCTAGCTATAAATTCTTCTTGAGTTTCTTGTGTACGATTACTTCTACTAGATGTAGTAGGAGCTTTAGGAGCTGGTTGAGTATTTTGAGTTGGAGGTTTTCCAAGTAATTGATTTCTTAAATCTCTATCTCTAAATCCGCTATTATTACTATTTACAGGAGGTCTTTCTACGGGTGCGTTAGGACTTTGTTGTTTTATACTACCAATACCACCAACACCACCACGTTGAATAGGTCTTCCAGTATTTACAGGAGTCTTAGCTGGACCAGTAGGTAAATCACGAGGTGTAGCAGGTGTTCCAGTTTTAAGGTTTCCACCAAGACCACCAGTTGTAAGATTACCCGGTTGTACAGGTTTTTGAGGTTCTTGTGTTATAGGCTTACGTACAGGTTGTACAGGCTTAGCTTGAACAGGTTTTTTAACAGGCTGTGCAGGTTTTTTAACAGGTAACTTTGTACTTTTGCCTTGAGCAGCTTGTCTAGCTTCTACAACTCTTCTTGCAAAAACTGAAGGTAATTCACCTTTTTTTCTTCTAGGCATCTTAAAACCATTTGCAGCTTGTACTCTACCACCTTTAGACATATCTACTCTACCACCGGTATAATATTTTTTTTTATATGTTTTTTTCTTTTTACTCATTTATAATACCTACATGTATATTTTACTTGACTTCAAACAGTTTGTCAAGCTTTTCACCTAATTTATCTATCCTAGTTATAAGGACATCAAAGTCAGCTTTTAATTCTGTTTTTGTTACATACTCTTTTGCCATCTCTTCACGAGTTTTATTCAAGAGTATATCAATTCTTTTAGCTTCTGATGCGTTTTGTCTAATGCTATAAAGCACCGGTGCCAACACCAAAGTTATAAATATATTCCAAAATAAATAAGGTGTTAGCTCCATGATGTTTATGCTCCGATAGTTTTAGTAACAGATGTTGGATTGATTTTAGCTTCGATTTGTGCATCTAGACCAGCTTTTAAAGCTGTTACAGCTTCTTCACCCATAGCAGCTTCTACCCAGCCTTGAACGTCAGAGCTTGTTAAGTCTGCAAAGGCTGTGAAATCTGATATGTCTGCTGTGTCTACAGATTGAGTTCCGTAGCTAGAAGCAGTCCAGTTGTTGCCATCAGCATCCTGATTAGCATCATCTTCTGCGTTTAATCTCCAATGCACGTTATAAACAACGTCTGCATTACCATCTAGTGTTGGGTATGTATCAACTGTTGACACGTTCCAAGTATAATTAATTGCCATTTTTATTCTCCTTTTAAATTAAATTGCTGCAATAATAAATGCTAGTAGTTCGCTATAACGTACCCCTAGTCTTGTTTGTTCTACTCCATCATCATCAGTCCAAGTGCTACTAATAAACATAGCATAGTCACCTGCATCTAATCCTTCAGCAGTAAAAGCATCTTGTAAATCTTGAGCTATGATTCCAAAGTGGATTCTAGCTTCATCACCTTTTTCTTCAACAGCAGACTGCCATCTGAACTTTCTTAATAGTCCTTTAGCTGCAACAGCTACTCTAGTTTCTGCATCTGTTAGAGCTTCTATATCTTGTTTTTCGTTTCTGTCTGAAGTTTGGATAGTTCCGTTGGTAGCGTAGATGTCTTTGAATCTTGCTCCTGAAGAACCTAAATCAATTAAAGCATCTCTAACATTGGTATTAGTAGTATTAAAAGGCTCTATGGTATCACTAATTGAATTAGTCCTTATACCAACATCACCAGTACCAATATACATAATACTACTTGCAGTACCAATACTTCCAACTGTTGTGCCGTCTTTTTGAAACTCTACTACAGAACCATCTGATGTTTTACGATTAAAATAAGCAGAAGAACCGCCATCTCTTGTTGATGCCATAATCCCATTTGGTCTAACTTCAAATCCAACAGTATTTAAACCAATAGCTGTTTTATCAACCAACAAGTTGCCTGAATTATCAATACGCATTCGTTCTGCTGGAGAATTGGATGAACTTGAAGTGCTAAATACTAAACTACCTCTGTCTATAGCACTACCAGTTTCAATTCCTATTTTAGATATAGCACCAGTTGCTGAACTACTAAGATTACGAAATAGTAAACTTGCACCAGTAGTGTTTGCTGTAGCTGTAGCAGCACTAACTGTTAAAACATCAGTTCCGCTTGAATTATAAACTTGTAAGCGTTCTTGAGGACTAGTCGTCCCAATTCCAACGTTGCCTGATGAGTCTATGGTGGCTCTAACATTTCCGTTTGTTGCTAAATTAATAGCATTTGCACCATTTCTAGAAATAACTAAAGCGTTGTTTAATGAACCAGTTGCTATTGCTCCAGCAGAGGTTGCAATTGCTATGTCTGTTGTGTCTGTTCCATTATTAAGTCTTAACGCTGGGTTGCTAGTTCCGTACAACTCAAGCAAACGACCAGGACTAGTCGTACCAATACCAACGTTGCCTGCAGCATCAATACGCATTCTTTCTGCGTTGTTTGTATAAGCAACCATTGAATTTGAAGAATGTTCATATCCTAAACGACCAACAGTAGCACTTGTAGGGTCTCCAAAATTTATTTGAGAAGTTCCAGTATCTGAATTAGACCTTATTTTAATTCTTGGATTAGCTGCTCCATCTATATCTACATTTTCTGAAAGGTAGAGGTCTTTGAAGCGTGTAGAAGTAGTGCCTAATGAAATTTCACCGTCTACTGGTGTTATAGTTTCATCAATACCTATAATTGAATTTGAAGCACCAGATAAACCAGCACCAGTTGATGATGTTGGGTTTAAAACTACTCCTAAAGTAGCCCCACTACGACTACCAATACTTCCAACTGTTGAGCCGTCTTTGGTGAAGGTAGCTAAATTTCCGTCCGTAGAAATCCGATTAAGAGTCAGTGAATTGCCATTTCTAGTAGCTCGTATGTAACCACCAGACGAGGCTTCAACGCCTGTTGTGCCTAGACCAGCACTAGTCTTACCCACCAACAAGTTGCCTGATGAGTCAATACGCATTTTTTCTGTATTGTTGTAAAAGATAATATTAGAAGATTCTCTGTTTTCTATGCCAAGGTCACTACCTGACATAAATATACCTGCACCATCAGTAGAAGCATCACCACTTGTGCTGTTTCTTAATTGAACTCTTGGAACAACAGAATCATAAATAGCTAATCCATTACCACTAGCAACTGTTGGGTCAGTTGTTCCAATTCCAACGTTGCCTGAAGCATCAATACGCATTCTTTCTGTTTCATTTGTTTGGAAGGTCATATTAGTAGCACCACCTGCACAAACTAAACCTGCTGTATTACTTCCAAATGCTTCTAATCTAATATTAAAACCTGAACCATCAGCAACTCTTACTGCTGGAGTAGAAGAAGCAAATACATCAAGTTCAGCAGCGGGACTGGTTTTTCCAATTCCAACGTTGCCTGAAGAATCAATACGCATGGCTTCTGAGCCATTAGTGGAAAGTGTAAGTTGACCAGCAACACCTGATGCACCTGTAGCATCTAAATCCCAAACAAGTCCTGAAGAACCACCACTAAATGCAAGTTGTCTATTTGGTGGATTATCTACTCCATTACCAAAATAAACTATTGGAGAAGTTCCTGAACCTCTGACTTCAAGTTTAGAAGCAGGACTAGCAGTTCCAATTCCAACGTTGCCTGTAGAATCAATACGCATGGCTTCTGTTTGTGTATTATCGTTTGTAGTACCAAAAGATAAATAAGAATCCCTTCCAGCCCCACTCTGCCAAGAACCCTGTTTACCAACTCCAATATAACCTGCATTTAAAAATGTATCTGCTGTAGCATCATCGCCAAATCTCCATTGAATCCTTTGCTCAATGTTTGTTGTTGTTGATAAATGCTCCCAGTCTAATGTGATAGCATCTACTGTAGATGAACCAGTGTTTTCAATGGATAGTTTAGACGCTGGAGAACTCGTTCCAATTCCAACGTTGCCATTATTTGCAAAAGAGGTACTAATAACACTATCAGTAAAGTTATATAAATAAGTTTGGTCGTTATCAGATACAAATCCCCACTCTTTAGCAGATACCCCTGTTCTTTGCCATTTTATTGAAGTAGAATTAGTGCTTTTAATGTCTATGGGTGCTGAAGGACTAGTCGTGCCAATTCCAAGCGATTCAGCACTTGCATCCCAGAATAGAGCTTGGCTAGTTCCTGTATCTTCGTAGAAGGAAATGTCTCCTGTATCTCTATCAATACCTAATCTTGTTCTAACTGTACCTGAAGCACTTGATTGTATTAAAAAATCATTAGCACTACCATCAAGTTTTAACCTAAAGCCATTAGTAGCTGCATCCCCAAAGTTTGCACCTTCAGAACCAGCGTTTGTCTCAATTAAATCAACTGCTGCACTATCAGCATTGTTTTGTGAACCACCACGTTCAAGTGTTAATTTTGCAATAGCACCTAGTTCTTCAATACGAGCATTGCCATCAACAGTCAAACCATCAGAAACAACTGTACCTGTTACGTCTATCCCTGTTGACGTTGTGGCTAGTTTAGGTGAGCCATCGTAGTATAAACTGACATTGGAATTTCCTGCAGCTTGAATCATATTATCACTACCAGCTTTAAGACTGATATAACCACCATCTTTTACTTTAATTTGTGTATCTTTTGTTACAGAATCTGTATTATCAAACCAAGCAGTAAAACCATCAAAGTAAACCTCTAACTCTGAACCAGCTCCAAAGACTGCTTTTGTATTATTTGTAAAAGTTAAAGCATCTGCAGAAGCATCCCAAGTCATTTGAGCAGTTGTTCCTGTGTCTTCGTAGAAGGAGATGTCTCCGTTGTTGGCAATGTTAAGCCTATTAGCAGAACTAGCTCCTGTTAAGAAATTAAAAGCACCGTTAGTAGTATTTGCTATGTGATAATTAGTTCCATTGCGACCGTAATAAAAATCGTTACCAGTTGAACCTATTGTATAAGCACCATTAGTACCATCAACAGTCAAACCATCAGTAGTAATCGTACCGGTATTATTAATATTACCTGTACCTATAATGTCATTAGAGTTTAAATCTAAATCGCCACCTAACTGTGGAGTAGAATCTTCAACAACTTCATTAGTTGCAGCAACTGTAGTATCTACATAAGCTTTAATAGATTCTGAAGAAGCTAATGTAGTTGCTGTTGCAGTTGCAAAAGTATCATCGTCAAGGAAAGCTGTACCGGATACACCTGTATTGATTACAGGGCTTGTAAGGGTTTTATTTGTTAAAGTCTGTGTGCCTGTTAAAGTTGTTACTGTACTATCAATTGCAAGAGTAACTGCATTACCTGTTGCAGAACTATCAAGACCTGTACCTCCTGATACAGTTAAAGTTTCACTATCTAAATCAATTGCAATAGTTCCACTATCTGTTGTAATGTCTAAATCTTGTGCAGTCACCTGAGAGTCTACATAAGCTTTTACAGATTGTTGAGTTGGTACAAGCGTTGCAGAGTTTGAAGACATATCATCTTCATCTGCAAAAGCTGTTATAGTTATAGTGCCATCGTTAAGACTACCAAAAGTTAAATCTGTTATAGTTGTTGCAGCTATTGTACCACCTTCAACTTTATCACCTGAAATTTGGTCATCTGCTAAAGTTAAAGTGCCTGATGAAACGTCTAAAGTTTTACCAGCTCCTACAGTTATATCTGAAGTTGCTATTGTAGCACCGTCTATCGTACCACCATTTATATCTGCTGTATCAGCTACAAGACTATCTATGTTAGCTGTACCATCAATGTAAAGGTCTTGCCATTCTTTTGTAGCACTTCCTAAGTCATATGTACCATCAGTGTTAGGAATAATATCTGAATCAATTTCAGCAGCTAAGTTAATACTATCAGTATCTGCATCACCAAAGGTAAGATTACCTGAAATAGTAGCACTACCTGTAACGGTTAAATCACCACCGATACTTACGTTACCAGTTGTTGTGACTGTATCTGTATAAGTATCTTTAAATCTTAAACTTGTTGTACCTAGGTCAATGTCGCTATCTGTGACAGGAATAATAGCTCCATCTGCAATATATAATTGTTGTACAGGTGCTGAAGATACTTCAACATAAAATTCTATATAGTTATTGGTAGTATCTATTAATACTTTGTTGTTTGGAGATGTCTCACCTGCATCACCAATCAGACCTATTACTGGTCCTTCTGCTGTTGTACCATCGTGTTTGTGACCTGATGTATTACTAAATGCATTGACTAACTGATTGTATTCGTTATTAAATAATGCAGCAGTAATTGTATCGCCATCTACGAATGTACTTTGTCTTATATAACCTGCCATTGTTTTTATCTCCTACCTGAAGGTATGTAATCTACATATAAACCATTAATTCTGTATGGTGCTTTATTATCGTTTGAAATCACCGTAAAGTTATTTGAAGTTCCACTTCCTTGTAATGGTGTTCTTAACATAGGTGATGCTGATGCACCAAATATATTTGTTCCAAATACAGCACTACCAAATATTGATGGAGGATTAACTGTACCTAATGAAAAATTATTTCTAGGTTGTGGTACGTCTCCACTGTTATAGTCAAACTTAACTTGAACTTCTGGAGTAACCAATCCTTCTGCTGTTATTGAAACTTTTAAATAGTGTAAAGTTTTTAAAGTTCCTAAATCACCATAATCATAGTCTGGTGTAGCATATCTTGCTAATACATCAGTTCCGTCAAAATCATTACCTGAATCATGTATAAACACATAACCTGAATTATTCCCATGATAATATCTTTCAACTCCTGTGACATCAAATCCTGAACCTATTTCTGTTACTTCTATTCCTTTTGTTTCTGACCACTCAAAACCGTTTGGTCTTAGTGTTCCTATAATTCCTTTTTGTCCTGCAGCTACAGCATTTACATTAGTGTAAAATAATCTGTACTGTGACTTTTCTCTTAATACTATACTTGTTATTTGATAGTTATTAATGTTTTCAGCTACTTCCCTCATTATAGGTTGTATAGCTTTACTAACTGTTCCTAACTCTACGTCACCAATTCTTGTTGTACCAGCGACTGTTCTTAATCCATCCGGTGCTAAAAATATTAAGTCACCGCCAATCTCTTGAATACTATAGCCACTTAAACATCCTATATTTTCTGCAACTGAAACAATTGCTACAGTTTGATTATCGTCTATGTTTATAAGCTTATGAATACTATTTTCACAAAATACAAATAAGTCTGTACGGAAACCTTTAATACCTACTATTTTATCAGATATTGTTATAGCTCCTGCACCAGCTCCACTAAAATCATCTTGGTCATTATGTACGCTATAATAAACTGTAGTTTCATTACCTTCAACACCAGCAGCAATTAAGTGGTGGTCATGTGATGTAATATATTTTACACCGTTAGTACCGTCAACTGTAATTTCTTGTGTGAAAAATGTTCTAGTAGTTAAATCACCAGTACCTTCCATTCTAAAGTACCAAGGTTTATTAGCTCCATCAGCTATTACGATACTACCAAAATCTTCTCCAGCACCTTCAAACAATGCAAACTGACATTGTCCTTGTCCGGTTCTAGCTGTAGCTGTTTTACCTGTAAAGGTTGTATAGTCATCACCACCACCGGCAGATAACTTATTTATTTGCATCCACGTAATTCCGTCTAGTGTAAAATAAATATCAGTACTAGCACAAGCTATAACACCGTCACCATAAGGCATTACACCTAAAATTCTATCAGCACTTCCAGTTGGTTGAGTTGCACTACCTTCACCAAATTTGGTAAATCCACTAATTCTTCTATAACCACCTTCTATAGCCACTTCAAAGTTTTCTAACTCTGTAGCTACTCCGGGTCTTCGTAGCAAATCAATCTGATTAGAAGCAGTAACTAAACCGCCTTCACATGCTACTGTAAAAGGTTGTGAACGTGCCATAATTTAAAAGTATCTTCTATCGTCTGTCATATACTTTGGAGCTGGATTCATAAGATTAGATTTCATATACTTCATTCCTTTCTTATAATCGTCCAATGCAAAAGCAGCCTGTTGTGGACTTTCTTTAAATTGCCAGACATAATATCTCATTCTAGCTGTTACAATATTACTGTATTGCTCTGGTAAAACCATTGTATCATCATAAGCTGATAAAGCAGTGGGTCTTACGAAAGCATAAAAGTGTACGTTGTAAACTTTATCAGGAATAGGACTTAGTCCAAACTTCCTATTATCTGGAGACTTAATTACAAATTTAGGTTCTCCATGATTCTGAGCATTAGCATCATCTTCATTTTCGCTATCTCTGTAGTATCTTTTCCAATCATCAAGAGTTAAAAATCTTAACCCTTTAGAAACGTAAGGAGCTGTTTCTCCACTTACGTTAATTGTTGTTACATAAAAATCATCCCAATCTATTGAAGCATAATCAGTAGTGATACTAGAACTACCAGACTTAAGTGTATACCATCTTTGTCCTGCTACAGTTTCTACAGTTACGTTACCATAGAAAGGGTCAGTAGCTCCACTAACTCCTGCAGAAAAGAAAGGTAATTGAGGTTCTTCGTTAGCTATATCAAATATAGATTTATTAACAGTATCTTTTACAAACTTTTGAAATCCTATAGCATCTGCAAAACTTGCAGCAGTTAATGGAATCTCATTAAGTTCTCTTAATACTTCGTTAGTTAAATCTAGATATGTAGTAGCCATTATTTTTTATGTACCTTTTGAATCTCAAAATTAGCTGTTAAACTTGCACCTTTATGTTTAACAAACTTACCTGAATGTTTCATTAATTTATATGTTTTACCGGATTTCATCCAGTGATAACCTTTAGGTGCTTTAACTTTCATTTTAGCAAGGTTTAGCTTTTGGCATAGCATTTTTCATAGCTTTACCACCATGCTTATACATTTTTCTTTTTGACATTTTACCGCCACCATATTTTAATTCTCTTCTAGCAGCTTTATTTCCCATGTCGTTTTTGTAATCGCCTTTCATTCTTTATCTCCCTGTGTCTTAAAAGTTGGAGAGGTCAATTAAGACCTCCCCGTATTGATTATTAGTCAATTGTGTAGAAAGCTTTAACCATAGCATCATCTCTAAGTACTTTCGCACCATAGACATGTAAACCTCTAACAATATCACCAAAAGAACTAGGGTCTCTAATTACTTCTGTTGATAAAATTGTGTTAGCAGTTGCTGTGGATGACATGTGTCCGCCTAAACATTGACCTGTAGCAGTTGAAACTGAAGGTATGTTATTAGACTTATACATATCAAAGCCTCTTAATTTTCCACTTGAAACTAAACCATTTCTGATTGAGCCTTGACCAGCGTTAAAATCTACTGATAATAACTTAGAACCACTTTGTGATAGTTCTTCGTAAAAATCAGGAGATGCAACGAACCATCTGTTTTCTTCTGGGACTGATTGGTCGTCAAGAAGTCTAGCCATTCTAGCCATTAAGTCTAGAGGGTCAACTTCAGAAGCAACACCTAAGTCTACAGAAGCAGTTGTTTCGCCTACACCAGCAGAACCAGCAGCAGCATCAGCACCAATGACATGGTCAGGTGATGAAGCAGACACGCCTGAGAACATTGTAGAAAGTACAGCAGCGTCATATGAATCTTTTAAAGAGTAAGCTGCAGAGCTTGAAGCTACTTCTTTAAAGTTTACATGTGACATATTTGTTTCAATATCATCTACGATGAATTTGAAAGCTTTAGCACTGTCAACAACCAATGTAATCTCTTGGTCTGTTAGTTTAGTTGATGTTGTGTCACTACCTCTTGTGTAATCATACACAGTAATGGTAGGTTCCTTGATAATCTTTACTGAGTCTCCATAAGCAGAAATCTCACCAGCATAGTCGGTGTTAGTAATAGCTTCAACTACCGATGCCTTTCTAAAGAAGTTTAGAACCTTTTTAGAGTATATCGAAGGTAGGAAGAAACTATTATTTTGTCCACTTACGGAGTTAGCAAAGTTAGCATCGGTATCAGTTGCGGGTTCAAAATATTGAGCCATGATACATTCTCCTTTAAGTTAATTAATATAGTTTACTTTACGATTCTGCCTTCTTGCATAGCTTCGCTGATTTCACTTTCGTATCTATCAAACTCATCTATACTCATAGCAGCAATCTCCTTTTCAGACCATACTTTCTTTTGCTTTGGTTCTACACTTGTAGTTTTTGTAGAAACCATATCTGCAGCAGATTGTCTAGTCTGTTTAGAAGATGACTTAGTCTTTGTAGGTTCAATACCAAAATCTTTTTTAAACAAATCTAAAGCACGTGAGGCTAGGTCAGCATCGTCAGCATTATTGTATATCCAATCTTGAATAGACTTAGGCTGTTCTTTTGCCCAACCATGAAAGTCGTCACTGTTTCTGATATCTTCAAAATCAGGATGTCTTTCCATTAACCTTTTTTCTGCATCTTGTCGTATCAGTTGATTTTCTCTCTCTTGGAGTTTACTAAGGCGTTCTTCTAGAACTTTTGCTTTAGACTCCGATTGTAAATGTGCAACTGTTTCTACAACTTCATAAACATCAGGATAATCATTTTTAAATCTTTCGAGTTCTTCTTCAGTTTTTGGAGCTTTATATTCAGGTTGTTTTACCTGATTTAATAACTCTTCTTCTCTGCTTTTAAACTCATTAAGTTTTGCATCATAATGTTTTTTTAAATCGTCATACCTTTTTTTGTAATCTGGTTTTTTGTAAGGAGTATCCTTTTCAATTTCCAAATTTTCTTGTCTAACACTTCCTTCAGC
>Ga0255753_1003803_pt1 | contig 15491 bp, 23 predicted proteins | sample 041ome_10_FD_179953 | JGI IMG/M metagenome (GOLD analysis project Ga0255753, IMG submission 179953) | Coastal salt marsh microbial communities from the Groves Creek Marsh, Skidaway Island, Georgia - 041412US metaG (version 2) | ecosystem: Environmental > Aquatic > Marine > Intertidal zone > Salt...
TATAATCTGCTTTGCCTTCAGAAATAATTTTAAATAATTCATTTAAATCGTTCAATGTTCCCATCCTTTTATAATATCTGGAGAGAAGTTTGCTTTTGAGAATTCCATACGATTCACTAATTTAACTGCGCCTCCAGACAATCTATCGATTGCCACAAAACCTTCTACCCCGGTAACTTTAAATCCTGCATTAGTTCTTAAGAATGTACTAATATGTCCTGCTTGATTCATTTTATTGATGATCATATGTTTAGCATCAACTAATAAGTTTGTTAATCTAAACACATCAGCAATAGCATCTCGGCTATGTGTAGAAAAGAACTTATTCATATTATTTATTTTATCTTTCCACTGTTGTTTACCTTTATCAGTCTTAAGTTCATTCATTTTTTTGTGGTACTTTTCTTGAATCCAGTGATATAAACCTACAACATGCTGTGTAGGGTTAGTAATCTTTTCGCCAATTCTTACTTTTGCATTATTATACGTTTTAATTAATGATAATATTTCTTCGTTTCTACTAATTGAATTAATCACATTAGCATCAATTGATTTAAATAACTTACCTGCTTCAGATAAGATTGCAGTTACTTTTGCTGTTTCAGCTTTAGTAAATGTTGCAGTACCTGAGTAATCTTTATATGTTGCGTCATCCATCCATACAGAAGGAGATGATTTGAATTTATTTGTAATATTTTGACCAAATGAAGCTCTCATAGTTTCAAAGTTTGGTCCATCATATGAAGTATGCCATACTACACCAATCTTAGCCTTTAGAATTTTATTGGCCAAGTCAGAGCGAGCAGGTACAGCATATACGATAGTGTTTGGGTGAAACGTGATGTATTTTTCATTATCTATAGTCTCCACTTTTAAATCAGATTTCGTAAACATTAAGTCACCTTGATATACACCTTTTGTAATACCAAGTTTCTTAAATTCATTTAGTGCAATTGTTAACTTTGCTGCTAGATCTCCTGATGTATCTTTACGAATATCAGCAACAGTCTTATATACTTTTGGATCTTTATTGAATACGCCTTTCTTAGCAACAAAGAACTTACCATCTCGAGGATCTACACCCGCAAAAACTGCAGGAGCACCATCCCATTTAACGGTTGATGTAATCTTAGATGAGCTATTTCCAGCAAGCATGTTTCTTAAATCTTGTAAAAAGTTAATAGCTTTACGTGTGCCATTAACACCTTCATTGAATACAAGATCTTCTAAATGTTCCATATGAACATTCTTTGATTCTGTTATGTAACCTTTTAAATTTAACATTTAACTATACTTTATAAAAACACTACTAAATTTAGATGCTGAAGAAGCATAACTATAAATTGCATTGGCAATCTTATCTTCTTTCTTATTCTTTTTCATCATATAACAATATGATATACTAAAGTATTTTGACATCCACCAAGTTTTATCGTTCTCTGCTTTTGCTGCAACTAAAGGTATTAATTGATTAATAGATGTGCTGACAGTAACAAGGTCTTTAAACATCTTACAGAATTCTATTACAGTTTTAGTATCTGCGTTTTCAATATTTTTCCACAATTCATTTGGTGTAAATATATCTGATTGAGGTATACCACTTTCTTTTGCTGCATTAAGTAATACTCCACCACCCATTTTACCGGCAGCTGCATATTTGCCTTTAATTTCTCCTTGCCATGATGATGGAACTGGTCTTGATGAAAAGTTTCTTAATTGAACTAATCCTGAGCCACTTTCAGATACAAATTCTATATAGGCATCTTTTGAATTTATTGGATCATTACCAATTTTAAACCCTTTAAACTTAGCATCTAATGGTTTACCATTATTAAAAACTTTACTATGGGGTTTTTGATTTGGACCAATTTTTTTTAATGATACACCAATTAATTCTTTTTTATTAAAGGCATTATATATATATTTGTTGTAATCTATTATATTATCAAAATTAGTCTTTAATGCATGTGATTTAGATTTAACCCATATATCAGCTGGATTCCATTTATCTGAGCCTGATAATCCAGTTTCTGATTTATACTTTGTAAATACTCTATAAATTTCATTAGGTATATTGCCGCCACGATAAAATTTATAGTTACCAAACTTAAAATCTTTTGCCATTTGATTAGCAGTCTGAATACATGAATAGAACCACGCTTCATCTAATTTTTTTAAACAATCAACTAAACGCCTATCGCATTCAGCATCTTTAGTATTTTGCGCTGTAATTTCTGTAATAGAATATATGTCTTTCTTTAATGCTTGTCTAGCAGCACATACATAGGCTTGCAAAGATTCAGCTAATGCTGTAATCTCTGCTCCTGCTCCAGATATTGCCATTATTTAACAACCTTTACTGATCCATCTGGTTTAGCAAAGTATGCTTCGAATGTTACTTGTGGGAATTCTCTTTTCATTTGTAAGAAAGCTTTTAAGTTAGCCATTGAATCATCAAAGAGTCTTGCTCTTTTGAAGTTACCTGTATTGAGATAGTTTCTAATGATAACAACTTTTTTAAGAGCTACATTTGAAACATCATTGATTTTACCAGCTCTTTCAACTCTTATCTTTCTCATATCTAAACCATATTTGGTAAAGGTTTTTAAGAATTTTTGTTTGTTATTGAAATCATTTCTAGCTGTGATAATAACTATTCTAGAACCTGGTTTTTTACCTATATTCTTAATAATTGCTTTTGCTTTATTAAGCATTTTTTCGATTGGTTGAGATTCTTTATAGAACTTATCAGCATCTTTGAATTGTTTGAAATCAAACTTTTCGCCAGCTTTAAGTTTATAAGTATTGAACTGCTGATTGGTTAACTCTTTAACTTTTTTGCCGTCTTTCATAACAGCAATTTTAGCAGTAGTATGAAATAAAGTATCATCAATATCAAAGATTGTTAATCCGTTATCTTTGAATTCTTTATTTACTTCATTTATATATTGTTTAAATTTTAACATAATCTCTCTATAATGTTATTATATAATAAAGTGCAATTAATGTACACAATTATTTTGTAACAGAATTGTAACAATTGTCACAGAATTGTTACAATTAGAGCATTAATATATTTATAAACAGTTATATTAGAATTTAAATCCTTCTGTCTTCATTCTAGAACCGAATGTGGAGTTATCAAATACAGGTTTATCATCTTTATCTTGGCCTGCATCAGATATATTTGCTTGAGCAGATGCTTCTACATCATAAAGTTTCATTTTAGATCGATCTACGCCAATCACAAAACGTTTATAATAAGATGGATCATTATACCGATTCTTGAGTTGTTTAACCATAAGTTGGCCAATGTTTTCAAGATCTTCGGTTGAGATAAGCGCAAACATTAAATCAACAGTTGCTGGTAGACCAAAAGATTCAGAAGTATCTTCGAGTCCAGGATCAGAGCTTGTAAACCCAGATCTTGTGGTTTGAGTAGCACTAACAATTGGTACTGCATACTCAACGGCGAGTCCACGAATTTCTTCAGCAATTGTTTTAACAAATGTATATGAATTAACATTTGCACCCTGTCTCAATCTTTGAGAGTTACAGATATTAAGATAATCGATATAGATAATATCAGGTAAAAATTCTTGTTTCATTTTCAACTCTTCCAACAAAGCTCTAAAATGGCCAGCATGGGCTCCGGCAGTTGGATATTCTTTGATGATGAGTCGTCCTTGAGATTTCTGCTTGATTTTATCTAATCGATTATCAAAAACATTCTTATCAACAACTTTTAATTCATCCATTGATAAGTTAAGTAGATTTGCATCAATACGTTCTGCAATTCTTTCTTCAGCCATTTCCATAGTGATATATAATACATTTTTATTATCAATAAGATTGGCTGCTGCAGTATGACACATGAATAGAGATTTACCGACACCAGTACCGGCAAGAACAACATTAAGAGTTTTCTTAGATAAACCACCCTTTGTAATCTTATTAAGCATGTCAAGATCAAATCGAATCTTTTCTTCTACTCGATGATAATATTCAAATCGAGAATCAGAATCATCAATATAGTTATGGCCTACATGACTATCAAAGGAAACACCCAAAGCATCGGATAACATAGAAGGAATAGCATCCTCAGATCTTTGTTTATCTTTGCCATCAATAATACCAATTGAATCTAGAATGGCATTATACACAGCTTTCTTTTTACAAAAAGATTCTGTCTCATTATAGAGCCAATCAGTATTAGTTGGGGAATATTCGATCTTATTGATATAATCAGAAAACTCATTGTATTCTTTATCATTAAGATCTTTACGATTAGAAACCTCAATGGCTAAGATTTCTTTTGTAATTGGTTTATTATATTTGTCAAAGAACTTCTGATATTCTTCGAAGATTATTGCTTCCTTACGTTCTGAAAAGTATCGTTTGTTAATGAAAGGTAGAACCTTTCTAGAATACTCTTCATTATGTAAGAGATTACTTAATATTGTATTTTCAATCCTCATTCACACCGCCGTAGTAAATTAAGTCGTTATTTAAAAGACCATCGTCAATCATTTGAACGACGAGATCACCCACACATTTTTCAAAGCTTTGTTTTAGTTCATGCTTAATACTTAACTCTGTATTATTTTCTATTATATCATAGTGATATTTTAAAGTACAATTATCCTCTTGCTCTAATAATTCTACCTTATCAAGTATAAACTGTATGCCTGAAAATTTATGATCAACAAATTCTAAAAGATATTGATGATCTCCGTATGGTTCTTTATTATACTTCAACTTCTGTATCATCTGGTAGTTCTGCAAGAGCTTGATCAATTTCATCATCAGTTACTATTTTACCGTGTGCAATTTGATAACGTTTCTTAATTGCTTCTTGGAAAGTAGGATCGGTAATTACTGGCATCCAGAAATCTTTTGTATCAGTATCTTTAATACGATATTTCTTTTCTTCTACTTCACCAGTTTCTACATTGACTTTTGAATACCATCCAACAGATGGCTTAACTACATGACCAGTTTCCATAGCCATATCTAATAAACCAGACCATTTAGACATACCACCATCAAATTTTACTGAGACAGGAATCTTAGATTTTTCTCTAACATAACGTGATTTTTCAACGTTAATAATAAAGTTATAACCTTGAAGTTCAGTACCGTCTTTGTCTTGTTGACGACCTAGAATAAAGATATTATCTGCTGAGTAATAAGAACCAGTACCACCACCAACAACATCTTTTGAATAGAGTTCCATAGTTTTATATGTATGATTAACAACAACCATTGGAATATCTTTTAATGAGAGATATGGTGTAACCATTCTGAATAATGATTTAATTTGTTTTGCTCTTGACATATCAGCAACTGATTTACCATCAAGCGCATCATCAACTTCTTTTTTAGAAGCTAGGTTACCGATTGAATCAATAACAATCATTAAACGATCACCACGATCTAGACCTTCTAGCTGCTTCATAATATCAAACTTAAGTTGTTCAACATCAGTAATAGGAGTATGCAAGACACGTTCTACATCAATACCAAATGAATCAAAATAAGACTGAGGAGTACCAAATTCTGAATCGTAAAAGAGTAGAGCCGCGTCTTCATACTTATCTAAATATGATTTAGCCATTAATAAGCTAAACGCTGTCTTAAAATGCTTTGAAGGACCTGCCCACATTGTTAGACCTGGCGTTAAGCCACCATCTAATCGACCACTTAATGCAATATTAATTGCAGGAATGGATGTAGGTATCATATCCTTTTTAGTGAAGAACTTAGAATTTTTAAGTATATCACTATCTTTAACCGTTGTATTCTTTTTAATTTTATCTAATATGCCCATGTTATTTCCTTATATTATTTCAAAAGCACTGCAGCAACAACTACCATTAAGTATAGTAGACCTATTGTTACAGCAACCCAAAATAGCCATTCTTTCATGTTATACCTCAATTACTGTTATATTTGCTTCTTCCAGTATTTTAACACCTAGACTACAGGATTCTTTCCATGTATCCTTCATACCAGGAAACTGCTTTTGTATAACTGCCTTTTTAATACCAACTTGTATTATACCTTTAGCACATTCATGGCAAATTGGTAAACCATGAATAAAGATAGTAGCGCCATCTAATGATACACCGTTTAACGATGCATTAAATATAGCATTCATTTCAGCATGTACAACATACTTTAATTTTTTTTCTCGATCATTTAATCTTGATGGAGTATCTTTTATCTTACGAGGAAATCCATTATAGCCTTGTGCAAGTATTTGTCCTTTAGTACCAACAACAACTGCACCAACTTTTGTATTCGGATCTTTAGACCAAGACGCAATTTGCTCGGCCATTTCCATATATCGTTTAGCCCATTTATTCATGACCTATATACCGCATCTTTAAGTAATCCAAAATGTCTTTCATAGATATGAAGAGAAGATACATTCCAATAGATTTGACCAGCTGGTACATTTAATTCTTTACATAGAGAATCAAGTACATGTTTTTGCCATGCCCAATCATTCTTATAACCAAAGACTGCATCATTAGATCTCATATAAACAAGAGCATTAAGTTCGCCGTTTCTTATAAGATATTGTACATTGTTTGTACACATAAAATCTGACATGTCATTTCGATTATAATCAGAATGCATTGTTGGACGAGTATAGATCATATTAGCTCTACGAGAATCTGGATTCTTTTTTAATTCATCAAGTACGTTTGTATATTGGTTATGATTCTCATCAGACCAAATACACCAACCATAATTAGAATTGATATAACCATCTTCAGTGGCTACTGATTTCCAGATTGCAGGTGTTTCGCCAGGTATATCATTAACATTAAGTGATTGTGATTTATACCATGCAAGTTCACGTTCTACATAGTCTTCATTAACAGTACCAATAATTGCTGGGTGATCAGCAATAAAAGAAGCATTCATAATCTCAAGTGTTTTTACACCAGTTTTATCAGTAACATATTCTTCTTTAACTAATTTTTGATAGAATGAATTTCTTATATTACCAACATATGTATTTCTACTCATCTAGTAGATCCCTTCTTGGTCGATTTAAGAAATCATTTTGAGGATTCTGGCCGGGTATACCGCCACGAATATATGCAGTACCGAAAGATGCATAATTAATAAGATCTAAACATGAATCTTCGAGGGATTCAAAGTTTGGATTATAATCTTTATCTGATTCCATTGCTTCTAGAACTGATTGCATACGTAATACTTTTGCATGCATAACATCTAGAATAGAGGCAAAGCCACGTGGATAATAATCTGCTTGTTGGATCCTAGAATTAGGATTTTGATAGTCGTTAGACTTTTTGGTTTGTATCTCAGCTGCTTGCTGCAATACTTTCAATGATTCTTTCATAATATCTCCTCAGATAAAATTATATTATAACAAATAATCGAATTAATGTACAATTATTCTTTTAGATTGATAGGATAACATTGGCCATAAGATATAGCTTTGTAATGATTATAGAAATGTTTATCATTATAAGAACTAGGTCTCCAGTAGTCAAAGAATGTTTTAGCATTAGCTACTAAAACAAAAGACACTTCATAATATAATGCAGATGGATCATCATTCATTTTTGCTGCTAAGAATAAGTCTAGATCTTTATGGTGTTTGTTAAAGGTTGATATATTATCATTGTAATATGTTACCCATTCACAATTGCTTTCTATCCACTTAACTTCTGTAAGTAAGTTCTTTTCAGTTAATGATGCATCCCACATATAAGTGTCAGGATTTGTATAATCAAACTTTTGTGTATTTCTTCTACCGCCAAATATCATAACAGCCGCAGTCTCAGTTACAATACCACGTTTACAGTGTTCTTTTATTGTATCTAAAGACCGGCCTTTTCTATTTTGACTAGCAAAAATTTCATTAGCCATAACTTCAATATCATATTCAACTTGAACTTTTGCTACTCTATAATTTTGGTGTGTTCTAGCTTGATTACCAAGCTTAATTATATCACTTCTTGATAAAGCCATACTATTCGAATGTTTTACCAATTAAACCAACATTGTCTTCATGTGTTGGCGATGTCCATCCTGCAGGTTTTACTAAGTCAGGTAAACCATGTGGATTAGGTCTTTCTTCTTTAATACCAACTTCTTTTGCAATGTTTGCTGTGAATACTCTATCCCATGCTAAGTATGAATCAACTTTATATAGATCAAGTGTACCGATTGCAACAACACACAGATCAATTAAAGCATCTACTACTTCATCAGCATTCTCTGCAGATTTCATTTCATCAAGTTCTTCTTGTAAAAAGTTAATTCTAAATTTTAAGAATTCTTTTAATACTTCAGGACTCATCTTTTCTACGGCTTGGTTAACATTAAACTTCGCATGCATAACTGCCATATCTTGTACCCAATCTTTACTCATTTGTTCTCCTTCTTTGCTCTATTAATTTCTTTTTCTAATTGACATGGAATCCAAGTACACTTAGGATCCAATGGTTTTTTACATATATTACATACTTTCATTTTATTATTATATCCTATTTCTGAATTAATGTACAATTCTTTTTTTCCTAAAATACAATCTCCATAGAGAAGATCTAGTCATACTAACAACCATGAATATAAGTGCAATACCAAAGCTGTCAAATATTGTAGGATGTAGACCAAACCATGGGAATGTTATCAACTGAATAGCAATAGATAAAATAAATCCACTACCAACATCAATAATACTTTCTAATATGTCTCGTTTAAAATTCATAAACTTCAACCTGCAAATGTAGAGGATCAGTTGCTATTTCTTCTTTATCTCTTAAGTCTATGAATGAACAGCTACTAACCAAAAAACATATCAAGAGTAGCTTGCTCTTCAGCAGTCCAGCCAAGTGGTTCAACAACGATTTGTACTGCATCTAAAAATACCTTTTCAAATTGTAAATCATAATCAATAAAATTGTGTAAGCCGAATTGTTTTGGAAGTTCAGGAAAGAATGAAATAACATTCTCGTTGAATGGATTACCTTTCTTGACATAAACAAATTTAATCTTATCACCATTACTTATTGGTTGATACTTACGTGTTAAGTTATGTTGTTTTAAATAGTAATTAAATAACAATGCACCGCGAACTGCAATTGGTGTACCTTTGCGATAGATTGTATTTGTACCTGTGTATTCTTTAATTGCACTAACAGATCTTGGAAATGCAATATCTTCTACAGATAAGTTAAAGAATTCTTTTTTGAAGTTTGTTACAAACCGATGGAGTGCTGCTTGATCTTCATGTAGAATAACTTTTAACGCTTCATGTAATTTAGATCTTACAACAGCTGGTGTGGATGACTTAACCATTTCCAAACCAGTAACTTTGATCTTAGGTTCAGCATACTGTACACCTTCTGAGTTATGAACATTGAGAACATAACGTTTCTTAGCAACCCATATACCTTTGTCAGCCAAGACTTCACGTTTCATAAACATCTTTTGTTCATACGCATTCATATATTCAGCAAGTTCTTTGTAGCCTTTGTCAATGAATGGTTCGATAATCTTACTACATGCTTTATCCATGTATTGAATCTTTTCTTCGGTAGATTTACCTTGGCATGTTGATTCAACAAGATCTTCAAGTGATAAGTAGATGGAGTCGGTATCAATACCTATGACAAAATCTTTATCTTCTGTTTTTAAGGTCGTATTCATAAACTTATTCAGTTTATTTGCCATCCATCGAATAGAAAGCTGACCTGATAAAGTGATACCTTCTGCAATACGCAGATCATAGTATCTAAAGTATTTGTTACCGACTGCACCATAAGCTGAGTTTAATGCAATCTTCATTGCCATCTGCAAATTATTTAAACGAGAGATTTCTTTGAGTAATAATTTGTCTTTTGTTTTTTCGTATTCTTGTTCTACACCAAGCATTTGCTTTTTGAATTTAGAACGGTCGGTGTACATCTTTTCCATAAGTGCTGGTAAGAAACCTTTGATATCTTTTCTATAACACCATCCATTTGCAGTAACTGATAAATCATTATGATCAAATGGTTCTTTGTTTAATAATGATTCAACATTCACATTGACTTTAGTATCAGTTAATGTTTCTGGGGACATGTTATATTGCATGATCAAATGTGGATATAGAGAATTCAAATCAAATGAAGCTACCCATTTATGTTGACCAACAATAGGATCTTTAACATACGCACCTTCGAATGCAGTTGGTTTACCATCATCTTCTTTCTTGACAGGAATAACAATGTTACGTTTCTTGAGATAGTTATAGATGATCATATCCCACATACGAACCGGAGAATACACATCATTGAAATTCATTTTAGATTCATATGCTAGAGTATAGAGTAACTCAATAAGTTTCATCTTATCTTCAAGCTGATCGACAAGTTCTACATCGCGTATGTTATAGTCTACAAATCTCTGCCAGTCTTGAGTATAGAAATCTTTGAATGTGTCAAAGTTATTTTCAAGTTTGTTTTGGCCAAGTTCTACTTCAGCAATATAGTCAAGACGATATGATTCTTGGTTTTTATATGTAAACTTTTTATAGAGATCAAGATAATCTAGAGTTGCAATACCAATAAAGTCATATGAAGTAATACTATTACCATTAGCATAGATCTTTTTATCTCGTATGATATTCCATGGTGATAGACGATTAGTAAAAGAATCACCAACTAAACGTTTCATACGATTAACAAGATATGGAATATCAAATCCATAGATGTTCCAACCAGTAATAACATCAGGAGAATTGTTTTGCCAGAATACAATGAATTCTTTTAAGAGCGCTGTCTCATCATGACACAATACATACCTAACATTCTCGTTTTTATTATCATAAGGTCGAGTACCAAATGTTGTTGTCTTTTTGGTATTGTTATCTTTGACTGTAATAAGTAAGATTTCTTCGTTTGCCAATTCGATATTAGGGAAACCGTTTTCAGTTGCAGTTTCAATATCGATAGAGAAAACTTTGATTAATTCAGGATCATATTTAATATCATCAGGCCAGAATTCTGAAATAAATTGATATACAAATTGAGTTTGACCATGAACTTCGAATCCTTCGACACCTTTATATCTGTCAAGATATTCTCGAGCGTGTCGTATAGAGTCAAGTTTAATAGGATGAACTGCATCACCTTCTAATGTTTTCCAATCAGAAGGTCGTTTATCAGCAGTTTTGATGAATAGAGTTGGGCTAAAATTAGCCTTGGTTTTGTAGGGTTCACCATTACGATAACCGCGAACAAGCAATGAGTTACCGTGTGGAACTACAGAAGTATAAAAATTTGTCATAATGTAATTATATCAAAAGTACTAATTAAAGTACAATAATTTATTCAATAAATGGTTTAAAGTTTTTAAGTTCAAATACAGAAAAATCGCCGCTAGGCCATGTAATCTTTATGTTTTCAGCATTATATGGATCTTGTGTCCAACATGCAGGCATTGCAACACGATCTATTCTTTGTGCTGCAGCTTGCCAACCTTGACCATTAGGACATTCCCTTTCAGATAATACAATTCGTACTTCAAATGAAAATTGATAAACTAATAATTTATTGTTTTCTGCAGCATGGGAATACGAAAAAGCAGTACCCATTGCTAAGCACCATAATATGATATAAATTAATTCTCTCATATTAGATCCTCTGGATTAAATTCAGGATGTCTTTTCTTTTCTGGACTAAAGTCTTTATGTGGGTATGAAGCCACAATATTTGGTTCAAAAAAGATATTAAATAGTGGGATGTATCGTGAATCTGGCGGTACTTCTGTCATCCAACAACCTTCGTGAATGATTTCACCGTCATCAGTAATCTCAGTGGCATATGCTCTATTAGGAAATTCCTTTTTTGCATATTCAAATGTACAATCTTCGACTGTAATCACTATAAATCCGCCTGCATCATTAGGCATATATAGTTCTTTAGGAAGCTCTTCGGCTTTTAAATTAAAAACAAAACAACTGGCTAATAGAACTATGAAGTTCAAAGTCTTCATAGTTTTCCTCCGTGTGCTGAATATTCAGCTGTAATTAATATTTATATTACTTTATATCCCCAATTGCATCCGCTTGATCTTTGTCTTCACGGACCTCCACAAAGATTGGAAGAAATAAGCTTTCATCGCCAGTCTTGCTTTGTATACGAGCATTATACTTGACAGTAATAACCTTGCCTTCCACACTTTCCTTTGTAATTTTTTTACGATCTTCGTCATTAAACCCACTTCCTACATTAACTTTTAATTGTCCATCTTCAGACTCACATATCAATGCACCCAACATACCCTCGTACTTCCCGGTGCCTTCCTGGTAGCCTATAGCTCTTAGATCACAGTCTAATTCAGCCTTAAATTTAATTAAGTTCTTAGACCTCTTATTTTCCCAAATATGCTGTCTTGATTTCAACATAATACCTTCTTCACCTTGATCTAAGAACTTTTGAAACAATTCATTTGCTTCATCAATATTCTCTACATCATATGTGTGGATGCACTGGACCTTCTCTGAGGTGTTTTCAATACGGTCTATTCTTTCACTATAAGGCATAGGACAGACACCATCTACAAAATAAGCATAAGGTATATAATCCCATACTACAGCACGTACCTGGTCAGCCTCAGATTCACTCAGGGTGCCTTTAACTGCTTTATTGAGTATGCCATTACCAGTTTGGCGATCTAGTAGACCGTCATCACCGGCAACAACCAATTCACCATCAAAGACAACATCCATGAATTCTCCGGCCATTTTCTTAAAGTCATCTTGTAATCTGCCAAGAAGGTTTATTTCTTTACCATTACGTGATCTAAATTCTACTTTACCATCTCTTACAATAGCATTAAATCTCATGCCATCTAGTTTTAATTGTACATATGCTGGCCATGTCATCTTATCAAGTGTTTTCTTTTCCATCTTAGATGCCAACATAACAGGATATTCTGCAATCATACTTGGCCATACAGCATTAACTGTAGCGGTTGAAACACCACACTTCAAATCCTTAGCGATGATTAACTCAATAACCTTCGCGTTTCTTGGAGAGAGATTATTAAGGATCTGAGTGAGGTGCTCAATGCCCGCGTTACCAGTAACTTGTCGACTTTCTAATAGAAACAACTCTTTCATTGCTTCCATTATGCAGCCATGCCCAATAGGTTCATACTTTGGAATCTTACGTATATAGAACTGTGTAAAAGGATCTAGTGCCTTGTGTATCACAGTCTTGAGTACATTATTATGTACATGCTTTTCTAATAATTCAATCTTAAAGTTTCGCGAATTATTAGATGCTAATTCTTGTATGATATCGTAAACTTCCATATTAATTTGGTACTAAACTTGATCTCCATGTAGGATCTAATTTTATTTCTGTATTTGTTGTTGTATCTGTAGGATCATCAATAACATAATATTCTTTTAGTGGTTCAATTTCATAATTTGGCTCAATAGTTAATACTTTATATGATGCAAATACAAATATTAGTAATAACGTTATATCAGATATTATCATTATTCGTTTCATCTTTCATTTCCTTCACTGCTTGTTTCATGCTTTTAGCCATTTTAGATAAAATTGTTGACATCTGATCTAATGACTTGTCAATGTCAACATCTGCTTTAGCAGTACAAAAGCTATCATGTTTCGTAATCTGAGATTTAGCTGCCATACAAGCATCCATGTCTTGAAACTGAGCAACCTCAGAAGCGCCTTGTGATGTTACTAACATAAGAGCAATAATTGTATTCATTATCTAACCTCTCTAATATAAACATCATAGAACTTAGCATTTGCTAAACCACCGATGATGTTACCGCCGTAACCATAACTGCCTGATGCAATCACGCGGCCAGTAATACGATTTTTGATAACACCTTTTTGAATAGGCTGACGACCTTTAACGTCAACTCTAAACTTTTGAGCGCTAGTAGAATTTATAATTGAAATTGCTTTACGAATTTCTTGAAGTCTGATCATATCGTCAGCGCTGTTAACGTCTAGTCTTACTAAAAATTTATCTGATGTTCTTTTCATAATTTTCTCTCTCTTTATCAATTTATAAGTATATTATACACTGTTTTCGAATTAATGTACACTCTTTTTTTCATATTTTGAGTACAAATAGACTAAGATTACAGCTGGAATTGTTATACCAAAAAACCAGCTGTAAAACCATATTAAAAATTCGATCATATCCATTACAGTACAAATCGTCCTGTTCTGATTTCACGACCAGTAAAGATATCGACTGGCTCGTCATCACCAAATTCGGCGTTGATTTCCATTAGTTCTTCTTCTGAGTAACCATGTTTTTGACGGAAGTCAATGTAGTTTCTAAGATAAAGTTCGTCTTCAATAATTCTCATTTCTTCAGCTTTGTTTCTTTGATCGATAGTAAGTGTACCATCGACAACTGCCATTTCCATGATGTCGCTTGGAACCATGTTATCTGACATGATCCATCTAACTGAACCATCTTCTCTGATGTAGAAATCATTTTTTTCTAAAACTTTAACACCGCGGCGAGCAAATTCGCCTTGTGTACCATTACTAAATCTACGTTCTGTGCTGTTATAGATTTCTTCTAATTCTTTTTTAGTTTTTCTTTCTAAGTATGACATCTAATCTCTCCGTTTCATCAATTTATAAGTATATTATATATCGAAGTGCAATTAATGTACACAATTATTTTGTAACAGAATTGTAACAAATATCAGCTTTTTCGTGTTTTGGATAGAGGCAATAATGAGGGTCTGTGCATAGTCTTTTATCAATACCAGATTCTATGCAAGATATGAATTGTTCTTTTTGACGTGTTTCTTTTGCTTGAAACTTTTGTTTAATACTTAACCATTCAGCATATTCTTCTATGGTAAATGTGTCTGCAACTAATTTATTAAATTCTTTATCTTTATTTAATTCTGAAATTACTTTATCCCCACCTTTAAATACGGTTGTGAATGGATCAAGTATATCAGTTAAATCTGCGTATGAATTAGTCGCAGTCGCTATAAGCATCAATAAGACGCTTAGTGCATTCTTTATTATCTTCACATACTCTAAATTTTTCATCATATACATTTTTCAATTCTTCAAGTTTTTTGTCTTGCTCTGCTTTATCTTTTGCCAGTTCTTTTAAAACTGTAAAACCACTTTCAAAGTAGCTTGCCATTTTTCATTTTCCTTTTGAGAATTAATTAACGAGACTTTTGGTCTCTTTTATATTTATACATTTGCATGTACCATTGAGCACGCTTAGGTTCATGAATAGGATGAGGTAACTTACCAAACATCTTTAACATATCTTCATATATTTCTTCTGGACTCATACCATACTCTTAATAATGCCACCACTATAAATGATAGTCATCATAACATTAATAAGTATAATACTAGGTTCTTTCCATAAAGATCCAATATAAACCCACCCAATTCCTGCTAGACATCCTAACCACACATTTA
>Ga0255753_1003805_pt1 | contig 15489 bp, 10 predicted proteins | sample 041ome_10_FD_179953 | JGI IMG/M metagenome (GOLD analysis project Ga0255753, IMG submission 179953) | Coastal salt marsh microbial communities from the Groves Creek Marsh, Skidaway Island, Georgia - 041412US metaG (version 2) | ecosystem: Environmental > Aquatic > Marine > Intertidal zone > Salt...
TGATTCCCTCCTCGTACCCGTCAATATCGTTTGGAAAACTGCCCACCATGAGCTTGGCATCATGATTGGATGCCGCATCGATCATGCTTAGCCAATGTGCACCGTTTCCCCAGACCTTTTCACCGCAGTGCTCTGCGAGTTCGAACTGGGATACATCGGCACCGGCATGCTGGAGAAGCATCGAGGTGGAGGCCAGGGCACAAAAGTTCTTTGCCTGCATTGCAAATTTTACCTGTATCAGATGATCCAAGGTTCCTCCTGCTTGCATACGGGCTATCCGGCAGGCTGAAGACTTTGAATTTTTCAAGCTTGGTTCTTTAGGAAGCGAAGAGAGGGGGGCGATCGATTTGGTTTGAAGAGATGCCAGAGCGAATTTATGTGCGACCAGAGCTTGCCTGTTTCCTTTGTCTGATAATTGTTTCCATATCCCGATTGCTTCCTCTTTGTTTCCCGGATCATTTCCGATGGTAAATAGAGCAGTAGCCAGGCTCATCGCTGCTCGGTCCGAGCCAAGCTCGGCGGATTGTCTCCACCACATCTTTGCCTTTTCGAGCGAATGTTTAACTCCCAAGCCACTGAAGTACATATTTCCGAGATTTCGTCCTGCATCATCTTCGCCTAAGAGGTGAGCTTGACGAAAATACCCGTATGCAATCCATGGACTTTTCGGGGTTCCTAAACCTTCAAGGTGTAACCAACCGAGGTAATCTAAACTGGCCGGGTGGCTTTCTTTTGCTCCATCAGAAAACACCCGGATTGCCTCTGAATAATTCCGCTTCATCACTGCAGAATGTCCCTTCGACAAAAAGTCAATCGCCTGGCAGTTCAGGGTGGTGCATAGAAGTATCAACGCGGTGTTTTTTCCTACAATCATAATTTTTACATTTAAAATTAGGGAAACATTTTTCCTATTCCATTGAATCCTCTATTAGTGACACTTAGATTTTTTCGATCTTTGTAAAATAAGCACCGCCCATTTCATCTTTTTGATTGTAGAGGAAGGTTTCCAGGGTGGTTTTTCCCTTTGGTAAATCGAGCTCGAAGACTGTGGATTTTGACCCTGCCTTGACTGGTTGCTCCTTTGTGATTCCGACAATCTTGATTGCCGCCCGTACCGCCCGCAGGGGCTTGTTGGCAACCTCGGGGAACTGGCGCAGGGTGATGTGGTACCTGCCTGCCTCTTTGACCTGCACATGCCAGGGGCCAGTGATTTTCTTTAACTGGTTGACCTCTCCAAAATTCCAGGGCGGGTTGCCCGTACGCAGGTACCAGTCCTGTGAGCAGAGAGTGGTCGGATTTTCCGCGAGGTTTCCCAGGTCGAGACAGACGGGGGTCATCCGTGGGGAGACCGAGGTCCAGAATTTTTCATAAAGTTTGCGCAGTTCCGCAACCACTTCCGGATGCTGGTTGGCAACATCTGGTCCCTCCCAATGTTCATCTCCCACATAGTAGAGAATTTCGCCATTGTGCAAGCGCCAGGGGCCCTTGATCACATTGGAAAAGGCAAAGGGCTGAGGTTCCGCCTTCATCCATGGACCACCGTGGTGTTGAACCACCACATGATCCCGGCAAGCAGGGGCATTTTCATCCTGCAGGACGGACACAAAGGATTCACCATCAAGGAAAGTATCCCCGGTGGATACCTCACAGATTTCCGCAAGGGTAGGGAGGATATCAATATGAGCAGCCAATTGCTTGCGGTCATGCCCACCGGAAAATCCGCCTGCTGGGTAGTGAAGAAAAAAGGGTACCCGATGCCCGCCCTCAAAGATGGTCGACTTTTGGCCACGCATGCCCGCACTGAATCCATGAAAACCTTTGGTGTTCGGTTTCTCCCGGCCGCCCTTGGCGGTGCCATTATCGGTCATGAAAATGAGAATTGTATCGTTGGATAAATTGAGATCCTTCAATTTTTTACGGAGCAGACCGAGGTTGTAATCGAGGTTGCTGATCATCCCATAGAACTCCGCTCCATGTTTCCACTTCACGACATCCCGGTAAGCTTCCGCCCATTTTTCATCCACCCAGTAGGGACTGTGCGGGGCATTTGTTGAGATATAGAGAAGAAAGGGATTGTTCTTATTTTCCTCCACGAAACGGATCGATTCCTCGAAGAAGACATCGGTGCAATACCCATTGAATTTTTCCAGAATTGTTTTGCCCTCACGGTAGCGTTCGTAGGTATCGTCAAAATAATCATTCCCATAATAGTCGGGTGCCTGCCCGATCCCACCACCCTTGTGCCAGAGCACATCCTGGAATCCTTTGTCCTGTGGACGGCAGGGAGCATTGTCCCCGAGGTGCCATTTACCCATCATCCCCGTGCGGTAGCCTGCGTTGGCAAAGTATTGAGCAATGGTGATTTCGTCGTGATGTAAATTGCTCCGCCCGCTGGTTGTCCGGTAGGCACCGGTACGGGCGGGGTACCTGCCAGTCATCAGCGATGCCCGGGTGGGGGTACAAAACGGGCTGACATGAAAGTCGGTCAGGCGGATGGACTCGGCATGGAGTTGATCAAGGTTGGGTGTCTGAATGACAGGGTTGCCATGGCAGGCGAGATCGCCATAGCCCTGGTCATCAGTCATAAAGATAATCACATTTGGGCTCTTAGCAGCCCAAGCAAATATGGGCAGGAGGAAGAAAAGGGCTAAACAAAGTTTCATAAAATAAGTAAGGGCTTCTGGTAATTTCACCCATTCGAGAATGATCGTCCATCCTCTTTTATGAAAACCGATAAGACCGAAACTTTAAGCCCGATCTTGGCTTGGCTGTACGGGACTAATTTTCGGTGGGCTCGAATTGCAGAATGCAATCACCCAAGCCTTTGGACTCATGGTTGAAAGTCGCGAGATAGAGCTTGTTCTCGTTCACCGTGAGGAAGTATGGAGTCAATCCGCTGGGCACCAGGCGGCTTATATCGGTCCAGTTACCTGTCACCATATCATCCAAGGTTTTGAAGCGGATGAATTTATTTTCATCAAAGTCGGTTCCCTTGGCATAGGCCTGTGTGAAGTAATTGGTCGCATACCAGTGACCGTTAAAAAACTCGGCGTCATTGAGAACCAGCCCCGTTTTTTTCCATGAGCCAGCGGCTCCTTGGCGACCACTAGGATCGAAACTATCGTAGACTTTAAAGGTTGGTTTTTCCCAATCCACAATCTCCACGATACGGCCCTTGGAAGAGCCAATGGCATAGAGCTTTCCATTGGCAAAGGTGAGGGCCCGGGTATATCCCTGAGTAGGTGCTTTGATTACACTTTCATTTTCTCCAATCGTAGTGAAGCGAAAGATATGACCAGAGTTTGGATTGAGTGCATAGATCCAACCGGTTTTGGGATCGATGACGGTATCATGGGGGCGTTGGAGTTTGATCCCGCAAATCTCTTTGGTCTCTGCAGTGATCTCGTTTTTGCTAGGGTCGGAAAAGGCAATGATTCGGTGATTGTCGGTATCGTTGGCATAGTAGAGTTTGTCTGCCGGGTTATAGACTACGGAGTGGTGGCGCTTTACCGAAAGGGGAGATTCAAGAAAGGGTTCCTTGGGGTTGTTACGATAGAGAAAGCGGTAAGTGGTGCATGCGGTGATGACCTCCGAACCGCCCGGCCCAAATGCGATGTGGGTAAAGCCCCCAAATGTGAGACGCTCGTTGACGGTGTGATAGGTGGATACCTTAAGGCCAAAATTCTTTTTAGTCTCACCGAGAATTGATGAGGAGAGAAGTAACAAAAGGAGAATGTATTTAATTTGAATCATCCTTGTTACTGATTGAATTTTTTATGATTCAAAAATTCCCAGATCCGATCCATCCATGTATAACTTCCTGTGCCCGGAGATGCGTTGCGTTGAAAGCAGTGCCCCCGCTTGGCCAGGGTATGGAGGTCGGACTGGATACCCATTCTTCGTAGCTGTTCCCAGCACTTGATCGACCCCATGGGGGAATAACCGTCGGCATCTCCATGGATGAATAACATGGGGCAGGTATCCAGATCGAAGGCAAAATCGGAAACGATGCGTGCATCGTTGGGGTTGCCACCCTGCGAGTTCTGTCCATTCTCTCCATCGGTTAGAACATACGCAGGGTAGATCGCAACCGCCCATTGTACATTGCAGGGAATTTTGTGTAAGTCATCAATTGCCCAGGAGGATTTTTGTTTCGAACTGGTCGCACCCATCAGAGTGAGATGACCGCCTGCGGAAGACCCCATGATCCCAATCCGGTTGGGGTCGAGTTCTTCCTTAGTTGCCTGACTGCGTACCATCCGGATGGCCCGCTGCAGGTCCTGCCAGGCGGAGGTGTGTTTGGCCAGTCCTCCTTTGGGGCGGGGGGTACGATATTTCATCGTCACCACAGTCATTCCTTTTTCGTTCAAGTATCTACGAACCGGAGTGACCTCAAACCACTCTGGATTATTATTCCCGTAACCACCGCCCGAATAAATAATTTGTATCGCTTTGGTTTTTCTCTCCTTGGGGAAATGCCACTCAAGATAGGGCTGGCATTGATGGGGCTGTGCATCCTGCATGCGGCCATTTGGCCAAATGGGTTCCTTGCGGTATTCGCCTCGGGCATCATCGCTTGCATAGCGGGTCATCAAATCGACGGGTTTACCCAGGCGTCCATCGAAATTCATCTGTCTCAAAAACTCGCATACACGGTCCAACCAATGATCATATGCTGTACCCTTTTCTCCCTTGTTCGGATCGCCCATAAAACCATGGCCTCGGTCGGCGAACAGGTGAATTTCCGCCGGTATTTTCATTTTCCGAAGTTGACGATATATTTCGGTCGAACCTTGGGGAGAGTAAGGATCCGTGCCTCCATGAAACAAGGCCATGGGACAAGTCTTGGCGTCAAACTTGAAGACATCAGAAAGTTTGGCATCGACCGCATCTCCACCACGGGTATTGGGCCCAGTAAGTCCATCGGTCAATGCATAGGCAACATAGATCGGGATTGCCAAATTTCCATGGCAGGGAATCTCATCGACTTTATCCACTGGTTCATACGCAGGAGTCAGGGCACTGGTACCAAGTAATGTGGTGAGGTGCCCACCCGCGGAAAATCCGAGAAGCCCAATTTTTTCGGTATCAAAGCCACGCTCCTTGGCCGACTGGCGAACCAAGCGCACTGCACGCTGTCCGTCCTGCCATCCACTCTGGTAAATAGGCAAGCCCTCGGGTCTGGGGGTACGGTAAGTCAGGCTGACGCAGACATAACCGAGATCGGTAAATCTTTTCGCCACTTTCTCAATCCACCTCCAATCACAGCAGTTTTTATAACCACCCCCTGAAATGAGCAACATACAGGCACCATTTTTTTCGGTCGGTTCCTCGAACCATTCCAAGTAGGGCATGGTATGCTCTTCGCGTTTAAATCCAGGTTGCCTGACCTCCTTGGTGGTGGCTGCGATCTGCTGGGGTTGGAAATTTGGAATCTTACCCTCCGGCCAAAGAGGTAAGCGTTCCCCTTGGCAGGTGAGTGCGGAGAAGAGGGCAAAGCCGAAGATTACGGTGAGTTTATTTCGGATCATATCATATTTATTTTATTTAATAATAGAGTGATGCTATTGTGGGAAAAATGAAAGTTATCCTCCACGTTGTGGGGCATTGCTTTTGGGTAGGTGCATTTTTAAGCGTTTAATAACCTTTTGATGAATGGAGTCGACTTTACCTTTAGCTAAATTTTCCCATTCATTTGAATCTTTTTGATGATCGTAGAGTTCCTCACTACCGTCTGCGTAGCGGATGTAGCGCCAACGCCGGTCCCGGACGGCATGGTTGTTCTGCCCCAGGGTTGATACAGCGACATGATTCCACTTTGCCTCCGGGTTTTTAAGCAAGGGCTGAAGGCTCACACCCTCTAGCTTTGGGTTTTTACCCAGTTCGCAAAGGTCGATCAAGGTGGGATAAATACTCAATAATTCGACCGGTTGTTCGCTTCTGCCCTTTGTAGCATTGGGCACGCTAATGATCAGGGGCACCCGGGTGGTTCGTTCCCATAGTGAGAATTTGGACCATCGATGTTTTTCCCCAAGGTGATAGCCATGGTCGGAGAAGAGGACTATAATGGTGTTTTTGGCATGAGGGCCCTGATCTAACGCATCCAGTACCCGACCGATTTGCTCATCGACCCACCGGACGGAGGCAAGGTAGGCATGCACCGCCAGTTGCCAACGGTTCTCCTGCTTCATCCACTCATGGACAGGAATCTTGGGATTACTCATCGATATCTTGCGGGCAGCATCGGGGATATCATCCCAGTCATCCTCGATAACTTCGGGCAATTCTACATTTTTAAAACTTTCATAAACCCGGCGGGGTGGAAAAAAAGGTACGTGTGGACGATAAAACCCGCAGGCCATAAAAAAGGGTTTGTGGAAATCTTTACCAAGCTGAGCGGCAACCCAGGTTGCAGTAATATGATCGGTAAATTTCGATTCGTCATAATCCTGAGGCCCGAAATCCCAAACGCTGTGCCATCCCTTTGGTTTATTATGAACTTTTTGATCGAACCCTTGGCGCCACTGCCCGGGACGGGGACCCTGAACTTTAAAATAACCACCCGTATGAAAAATTTTTCCGGAACTTAAGGTTTTGTATCCATTGGCGGCAAAGTGGGTAGGCAGATTAACATGTTCCTTAAGAAACTTTGGTTCCTTTGAGATAGAATAATGATTGTCGTAAAAACCGGTTGAGGAGGGCCGTCTACCCCAAAGCAGGCTGATGCGGGAAGGATTGCACATGGTGCCCTGACAATGGGCGTTACTAAAAAGCATTCCTCGGTCAGCAAGGCGATCGATGTTCGGAGTAAAGCTTTGAGGGTGACCCTCGAGGCAACCGATCCAATCATTCAAGTCATCTAATGCGATCAGTAAAACATTAGGTTTATCAATTTCTTCGGGCCCCAGTTTACCAAAAAGGGAGCACGTAAGAAAAAGAGAGAGAATTATTCTCATAAATTAGAAAACTTATTTCTTACTTTTCTTGGGCGGTTTTATATGGATTTTAAAAACATCTTTCATGGATGGACCTGCGGTGGCGACGAGTTGATCACAACGATTGCGCATGCGTTTGAGCAGAGGCTGTGCATCACTATCTGTGGCTAAGTTGGTTAATTGCTGAGGGTCCTTTTTTAAGTCATGAAGAAATTCATAAGGCGGCTCATCGGGGCCATCCACAAAGTAGCGGGCATAGGTTGCATTCTCGCCATGCACCCCTTCCCAAAGGGGAATGGTTTGGGGCACGGCTAAGAACTCACAAAGAAAGTCTTTGCGCCAATCCGCAACCTGCTTTCCCCGAATGAGTGGGGCGAGGCTACGCCCCGTATGAGCTTGGGGTACGGGTAAGCCAGCCAGTTCGGTCAGGGTGGATGCAATATCACTATTGAGGGCCATTTCGGGAACCACCTGGCCACGTTGGGGATTGGGCAGTCGTGGATCGTAGATGATCAAAGGAACCCTTAGTGATTCCTGGTAATGTGTCCACTTTCCGGCAAATCCTCGGTCGCCAAGGTAGTAGCCATTATCGGCGGTGTAGATAATCACGGTATTCTCGGCAAGTCCCTGCTTCTTGAGTTCAGTCACCAGACGACCAACCACATGATCAATCCCACTGATCATACGAAAGTAGGCACGCATGTTGGCTTGGTATTTCTCGGGTGTGTCCCAGCGCCAAAAGTAGCGCTGGCGGTTGAGCGATTTTTTGAGGAAATCAGGTTGTGCTTCGTAGATTGCCGGGTCGTTGAGTGGTGGAAGAGGCATCTTCTGGTCTTCATACATCCCATCAGTAACCTTGGGCCAGGGAAAATGGCCGATGCCTGGGCGTCTGTCATTATCTTCAGCATGGGTGGCATTGAAGCTGATCTGTAAGCAAAAGGGCTTATCTTTTGGTTGCTCATTAAGGAAGCTGATTCCCCAATCTCCGAGGATCTGAGTTTCGTGCCGCTTCGTTCCATCAGGCTGGTCCTTAAAAAATGGCGATCGACCAATTCTTCGTCGCACATCCCACATCGCACTCGCAGATTCACGGGGAATGGATACATGTTCCTTGCCGAGGTGTCCCGTTCGATATCCCGCCCGTTTAAGAACGGCAAAGTAGGAGGAGTTACACAGATCAGCGTTCAATACACCAGAGGAGACCTTGTAGAGATGTTTGCGCTCATAGCAACCGGTGAACAAGCTCGCACGGCCCACCCAGCAGGTGGAAGTGGTTACATAGGCATTTTCAAACCGCACTCCATTCTTGGCCAGGCGGTCAATGTTAGGAGTTTTTACAATCGGATGTCCCGCACAACCCAGGGTGTGGTTTCGCTGGTCATCCGCATAGATCAAAAGAAAATTGGGCCGGGCAGGGGTCTTCGGGTCCTTTGCAAAAGCAGTGGCGACTGAGAAGAGGGCCAAGCCGATAGATAGGGTCAGTTTATTTCGGTTCATGCATAGAATAGATTATTTTAAAGTTTTTTTCTCCCGCTTGGTTTGCCTCGTTTCGGTTACCTCACTACTTTTTAAGTTCTAGTATAGGCTCTCCATTAAGGTAGCCCAGTGAGCATAAAAAACGATCCATGCGAATGAGGCTCTCGGCCATGGCCTCGCGGTTGACCCAAAGGTTGTACCAGCCATGCTTTGCCCCTTCATAGATGTGCAAATCACAGCGACGCCCCTTATCTTTCATTTGCCTCTCAAAACGTTTGGCAGTTTCCACCGGTATGTATGTGTCTTCGGTTCCCAAAAGAACCAGGGTCGGAGGGGATTGATCGTTGATGTGCTCAATCGGTGAAATTTTTTTCCAGTAGGGCTTTACGAGGTTGTGCCCAAACCCGTCGGGGCCATTGTCAAAGACAGGATTAAAGAGCAGCAGTGCTTTCGGGATACAGCTTACTGAGGTATCTTCGCCCTCCTCATTAAAGGCCGTGACCAGTGCCATGGCCGCAGCAATATGGCCACCAGCCGATCCTCCGCCTGCCACGATCCGCTCGGGATCGATTCCCAGTTCATTGGCATGCTCTTTTACCCAGCGCATGGCGGATTTGCCATCCTTTACGCATTCCCTGGGCGTGGTACCAAAGCGGTTGATCGTGCGGTATTCCACCGAAATGGCTACCATGCCTCGCAGGGCAGCATAGCGACTCTGTGGATAGTAATGATCCGGCCCGCCGCCTCGCCACCCACCTCCGTGGAAAAACACCGCCGCGGGTCGCTTGTCGTCTGCTCGCCATCCTTCAGGCAGAAAAACCTGAAGCTTCAAGTTATATGGTAGCCCGTCTTTTCCGGTTATGGTTTTATACTCGAGGGTCTTGTCTGGCTTGAGGGGGAAAGTTTGCCACCCGATCTGCTGCGGAGTGAACATTTTGGTTGCCCCGGATACGATTGCGAATGTTGGGAGAACGACTCCAAACGCTATGAAAAATAAGCTCCTTATCATAGATCCTTTGAACATTATTATTTTCAGTGGAGTGATTTATCGGTTCGCATCCCGCTTTTCGAGCTCAATGGATTTATCGATATCCGCCTGAAAGATTTTTTGAAATTCCTCAACCGATAATTTACCACCAGGGTAGAGCAGGGGGGAGCTGTAATTACCACCTACCCATCGCAGGTTACGAAGCTCACGCATGCCTGGCCAGGTCCCTCCGCTGAGAATGGTTTTCTCTTTTCCGGGTAGCCTGTGTAAGCCTGCCACAATCTGTAAGTCGGTAATACCCTGCCAACTTTCGGGGCGATCCGGAATACCCTTAGTTCTTGGCTTTAAGTCGGAAAGGTGGATGGTGACGGTCTGCCAATCATCTGTTTTCTTAAGTGGTTTCACGCAATAGTACCCGCTCTTGGGTAAGCCAGGGTATGCACCCCAGTTGTTTACATCAAAGGCCATCAGGAAATTTCCTCCCTGCGGGTCTTTTACCTCAATGCTCAGGGTTGCTCCATCGGGCCCGCGCCATTTGGGGTCGGTGAGTTTTCGGGTGCCAGCAACGGCGTGCTGGTTGTTGCCCCAACCGATTTGATACCAGTCTTCCCAATCCTCAAAGCTTTGCTCGATCATGCGGTCGGGTCGGTCGCTTGCTTTTACCCCGGCATCCTTCAATGCTGGTGGATCGATGATTTCTTCCCAGGTACTAATCAGGAAATTGTCTGGGGAGTTCCCGGTATACCGAGAACCTATGATGGGGCGGGGTAGGGGGTACTCCACATTGGCCATGACGAAGAGAGGCATGCCGGTACCTAGAATCGGTAAGTGTCCCACCCAATGGTTCCCGTGTTTGGCAGTCGCTGCACGCCTCCAAAAGCGGGTCAGGGAGTTCGGGTTGATGCTGTAGTAAATCTGCACCTTCTTTACCTGATCCACATCGTGAGGGGTAACCGTGGCAATGGGGATGCCGTTGGATGTCTTTAAGTTTACCGATAACTCAGGTCTCTTCGGAAAGGTACCATCGCCTTTGAGAAACACATCGAAGAAGCGATAGCGGGCGAAGGCGGATTCCGGGATATGGCGGTGGTTGAGGTGAGGGGAAATACTGAAATGCACCAGCGAGGGATCCTGGATCGCCCTCCAGTTAGAATTCAGATCATCGAAGATACAGTTGAAATCATTTTGCGGGGTTTGGCCAAGGATTGGGTATTTTAAATTTTGGAGGGATGCGGAGGAGTCGATGGTTGAGGAGTACAGTTTGTCGCCCACCCGTCGATCGGAGGATGCTCCAGGGCGGGCAATATTTTCTGCCTGGGTGATTCCCTGCCCCCCGCACGAGGGAACCGATGCCTTGATGCGTGGGTCGAGCCCGGCGACCTGCCCGGTAATGGTTCCCCCCATGGAATGCCCGTAGACTCCAAGCTTTTCTTGATCCACATTGGGTTGTTGCTCGAGGAAGGTCAGCCCCCGGCGTGTGGCCAGCGAAAGGATGAACCAATTGTTATTTCTTGGGCTGTAAACCGATTCTGCGGTTTTTTCATCGGGAGTTAAACGGAAGTAGTGGCTGACGTGCTTTTGGGTAGGATCAATCGCACCCCAGTTTGTTCCAGGTTCGCCAGGTTTTTGATCCTCCAGTTCACGGCCGCCCCAGTTTAGGGAAATGCTGGCATAGCCATTGGCCGCATCCACCTCAACCATATGTTTATTGGCCCGTTGCCCACCGCCGTGCACTTGCACTAGCCCCGGAACTTTTTCTTTCACACCCTTCGGGTAGGCATAGTAGGCGGATATCCGGCTTTGCTTATTTTTAAAGGTGCCTACCGTAAAGGTAAGCATGTGTACTTTGATCTGCTTTCCTTCGTACACCTCATCCCATTTCCGGATGATTTCCACATCCAAGGGTTCGGTTCGTGGGTCGTACCCCGCCCATAGTTCCTCAACAGTCTGGGCAACCTTACCCGGCACCAGCGGAGGTAGGGAGTTTTTTGCAGGCAAAGCATGCCCGAGCATCGTAATTAAAAGGAGAAACGAAAGAAGCTTAAGGTTCATAAAGTAATTATAATTTCACGGATCCATTTAGTCGTGACCGTTCTTGGGAATCCGTTTCAGGTTTAGGAATTATTGTTTTTAAACCATATTTCTTAGTCATAAGGAGACTCCTTGATTGCTTGGTTAAAAAGTTGGTTTCGTTCAGCTTTCATCCGTGTGGCCCTCTTGGGGAAACGGGCAGCTAGGTTGGTGGTTTCCTGTGGGTCGTTATTGAGGTTGTAAAGTTCGTCCTTAACCAATTTCCACGGACCACGGCGAATGACTCCATTTGCATCCCTTCCCCAGATCACTGTGCGTTCAGTAAGTTGTTTTGTTTCAAAGAGTGCAGGGCTTGCGTCCACCCCATCAAAATGGTGGTTTTGGGGCGGTTCAATTTTTGACATGGCCAGACTGGTTGGCATGATGTCCATTCCTATGATTAGCTCCGAGCATTTACCCGGAGTAACTCGACCCGGTGCCCAGACAATCCCTGGCACACGGTGTCCCCCTTCATACATGGATGATTTACCGGCACGGGTGAGCGGGCTGGTGGTTTTATTGCCACCAGTTCCACCATTGTCGGATATAAACCAGAGGATGGTATCGTTTGCCAAACCAAGGTTTTCGATTTCCTCGCGAATTTGTCCGACTCCTTCATCCAGGGGGAGGATGAAATGTTTGATCAACCAGTTTTCGTCGTTGGGTTCTTTCGAATATGTCATTCCCTGTTCCCCCCACTGGGGAACTTTTCCTTTTTCCGGGCCGCGTAGGATTTTCGAGCCTCGTGCCTGATCAGGATTATGGGGTGTTCCATGAGCAGCATAAATAAAGAAGGGTTTATCTCTGTTTCTTCTGATGAACTTGATGGTATGTTTGGTGATGAGATCGGTATGGTAGCCAGGTTCATCGAGTAGTTTATCGTTTTGCCACCAGTCCTTAATGATCATGCGGTCAAAGTGGGAATGAGCATCAATGTTCCCACTGATGAATCCATTGAACTGATCAAACCCGTGATTGATGGGATTAAACTCCGGCTTGTATCCAAGATGCCACTTGCCAAAAATTGCGGTGGTATATCCACCTTGCTTGAGAGCTTCCGCAATGGTCCATTCCTTATCTGGCATTCCCCTTTGGTGATCTTTGTGCTTACGATCGGCATTGATGACCACATGACATCCGGATCGGTATTGATAACGCCCCGTCATCAAAGCCGCACGGGTAGGGGAGCAAACTGCACCATTGGAATGAAAGTCGGTCAGGAGCAGACCCTGTGAGGCCAGTTTATCAATTTCTGGAGTCTTGAAGTATTGATTGTCATAACAACTCAAGCCTCCATAGCCCATATCATCGACGAGGATCACAATAATATTGGGCGGCCGTTTTTCCGATGCAGTTATGGCAGTGCAAAGAAGCAAGAAGGCAAAGACTGAATAGAATCTATTCATGAGGGCTGTGGTAAGACAGTTAGTATTAAGAAAACAATTCTAAACCCGAAGTTAAATCTCCAAGTTCGATGATCTTTTTTTATTGAGTGCTTCCACTCTATTCAGCCTTGGGCATCATTTGAGCATTCACTTTCAACCTCCAGTCCTGAAGTTCCTGCTTTAAATGATGAGTGATTTTTGGTTTCTCCGATGCGAGGTTTTTTCGCTCCTCTGGATCTTTTTCCAAGTCATACAATTCAATGGCACCAGTCTCATTAAAGGCTGATTTTTCAAACCACTCGATTAGTTTGTATTTTCCATGGCGGATCGCTCCTTGCGGACCAAGCCCGGAGCCATGGTAGTGTGGGAAGTGCCAAAAGATACTTTCACGATTTAGCTTTTGATCAGGCTGTCTAAAGAGTGATACCAAACTTATTCCATCGACACCAGAGTTGGAGCTGGCTTTGGCCAGTTCAGTAAAGGTAGGAAAAAAATCATTACTGATCACCACTTCCTCACAGATCGTGTTGGGCTGGATTACCGCTGGCCATCTTAGGATCAACGGCATACGGATTCCTCCTTCGTAAAGATCCCCTTTGCTCCCTCGTAGGGAGGCACCGACTTTCGGACCGAGTTGTCCATTGTCGGCAAAGAAAACAACCAGGGTATTTTGCTCGAGCTTGAGATCGCGAAGTTTTTGCATCAACTGTCCAAGGCTTTGGTCAAGAGTTTCGAGCATCGCCCCCTGCCTGGGGTTAAGCACGCCATTTTTTTGAGCACCTTTTTTGCGATTATATTTTTCAATGAGTTCGGGCTTTTCGATCTCCGGATCGTGTATGCTGTTGTGAGTGACATAGCAGAAAAAAGGGCGGTCTTTATTTGCTTCAATAAAGGCGAGGGAACGCTCGGTGATTTCCCGGACATGGTGCCAGTCATTCTTATATTTACTGGGTGGTCCAGCTCTTGGTTTGTGGGTGGTAAACACATCATCAAACCCCTGTGATCCGGGATCGCCCGTGCGGCCAGGTTCGTACTTTTTGTCGTGGTTGAGGTGCCACTTGCCAAAATGTCCGGTTGCATAGCCAGCTACTTTCAACGATTCCGCCAGAGTGATTTCTTCGAGGGGTAGTCCCTGTTGCATCTTTGGAGTGACCAATCGTCTTTTGGGTTTGTGACCTGGAATATAATCGGTGAGGTGCAGGCGGGCAGGATATTTGCCAGTCATGATGCTTGCCCGTGTCGGGGAGCAAACCGCAGCTGCTGCATAGGCATGATCAAAACGCATACCATCCTTGGCTAACTTGTCGATATTGGGAGTTTCGTAAAAGGAACTGCCATAGCAACCCACCTGGTGTCTGCCCAAATCATCGACCAAAAAGAAGAGGATGCTTGGCTGGTCAGTAGAAGTCTTCGCCTCAGCAGTTTGAGAGAAGGCAAGCAATGACAAGACTAGTAAGTTGGTAGTGAGCAACCACTTTGCTTTGAGTTTAGAAAGTCTCATTGAGGAGAAAAATGACAGATATAAACCTAGATAGATGATTTTACGCACTATTCACAATATGCACTCAAATGTGCGTGGGTTATTCTGATCAGAAATAATTTAAAGACCTGTTGGATTAGGTCTGGGGGTATGAAGAGCAGTTACTCGTTATTATCTTTGTCTGAAATTGTTTTTCCACTTGTCCATATTAGTATAGCTGAGACTACAGAATAAATGGTTGGTTCAATTATGGATGATAGGTCTTTACCCTTAAAAAGAATATAACCAATTTGAACAGCAATGAGTACAGCAAGGACTCCTAGAATATTAATTACAGTAATCTTTTTCTCCATGAGTATTAGGGAATAGTAGCCAAATAAATTGGTCAATCTTCAGTCTAAGTATTTATCATAAGGTGACATTTAATTTTAAGGTAGTTCAGAATATTTACCTTTGCTCTTAAAATTCAATTTGTACCTGCTCGCCCTGCTGCGAATGTTCGGGCTTTAGGCATTGTAATTTAAGGTTGGCTGAAGCTTTGGTCATTCTCATATCAATCCAGCCATGGGCGTGGCCTTTACCAAAGTAGTAACTGACCGCGGGTTGTCCAATGATGTGCAGATGTGCGTGCCTGCTATTCAGCCATTCGTGGGTGTGCCCGTGAATGTAGGAATGGGCATGTTTTCTTTGGATGAGCACTTTTAAAAGAGCTTCACCATCCTTCATTCCCCGGATTGGCCGGACGCCAGGGCTTGGGGAGGGATTGAAATGTGCAAATACAAGAGCCGGTTTGTTTTTTCGTTCGTCGAGTTGATGAGCCAGCCAGTCTAATTGTTTGTCTCCGAGGATCCCTCTTTTCCCAGAGTCCAATAGAATAAGGTTGGCATGGGGAAGTTCCAATACATCCGCATGGATACCTAATTGTTCTTTCTTGAGGAAAGGGAGTAACTTCCAAAGTTTTTCACGGGTGTCATGGTTGCCAATGGTTATATGAACAGTGATGCCCGCTTTTCGGATGGGTTCAATCAGTCGGAGAAATTCTTTGTACTCTGCCTCCGTGCCCCGGCTGAGGGCACAGTCGCCATTTATAATTAAGTTGGCTGGCCTCGGATTGAGGGCGATGACTTCGCTGGCGGATTGAACAAGGCAATCCGC
>Ga0255753_1003811_pt1 | contig 15474 bp, 10 predicted proteins | sample 041ome_10_FD_179953 | JGI IMG/M metagenome (GOLD analysis project Ga0255753, IMG submission 179953) | Coastal salt marsh microbial communities from the Groves Creek Marsh, Skidaway Island, Georgia - 041412US metaG (version 2) | ecosystem: Environmental > Aquatic > Marine > Intertidal zone > Salt...
AGTGTGTAGGTGACACCATTTGCGCTGGTGGCATCATGTATGGTCAGAGAAATATTCCTGTAATTTTAGATTTTTGTAAGGATATAAAAAAATATGCAAAAAAGAATGCATTATTCTTAAATTACTCCAACCCTATGGCTATGAATACATGGGCAGCTAATACTATTGGTAAGGTTAATACAATAGGTCTTTGTCACGGCGTACAAGGAGGGGCAAAGTTAATTGAAGATGCTTTAAATATTCCAAATGGGGAGCTGAATTATGCTTGTAGCGGCATTAACCATATGACTTGGTATTTAGAATTAAAACATAAACAAAAAAAAATAACGAAAGAAAAATTAATCAAATCTCTAAGAAGGCATCCAAAGTTTTCTCGTGATGAAAAAGTAAGGATTGATGTTCTTGATAAATTTGGTTTTTTCTCAACAGAAAGTAATGGACATCTGAGTGAATATTTACCTTGGTATCGAAGAACTCAAAAAGATGTAAAAAAATGGAGTAGTTTATCTAATTGGATACATGGCGAGACAGGTGGATACTTGCGAGTATGTAATGAAAAAAGAAATTGGTTTGATGAAGACTATCCTAAATATTTAAAACAGTCAGGTATTAATTTACATAATTACAAAAGATCATCAGAGCACGGAAGTTATATTATAGAATCAATAGAGACGGGAAAAAAATATAGAGGACATTTTAATGTTATTAACAATAACGTTATTAAAAATTTAGATAGTGATTGTGTAATTGAGAGCACTGGCTACGTCACAAAGAAAGGACTAAAAATGAACAGAGGTATTACCTTGCCTGTTCAGTGTGCTTCTTTATGTAGAACATCTATAGATGTGCAACGTATGGCTGTTAAAGCAGCTATAACTGGAGACATTGATTTATTAAAACTTTCTATTCTTCAAGACCCTCTCGTCAGTGCAACTTGCTCAACCGAAGATGTTTGGGAAATGGTGGATGAAATGTTAGTAGCTCAAGAAAAATGGTTGCCTCAGTACAAAGCTAAAATAAAAAAAATAAAAAAGAATCTCAGTAAAATTTCCAAAAAAAAATATCTTAAATCTGTTAAAGGTTTAAAAAAAACAACTAAGAAAAAATCAGTCAAAAGATCAATATTGGTAGAAAAAGAGGCTTTTAGTCTTTAATTATAGTTATAAATCAATAACTAATTATTAAAAAAAAATTAATATTTAAAAAAAAATCCTTCATTATTTTTAAAATATATTATAGTTTTTTTATAATATTAAACGTGGAGGATTAATGAAAAAAAATAAATTTAGATCCACTCTACTTGCTAGCGTAGCCTCGGTTACTTTTGCATTATCAAGCTCAAATGTTTCTGCTAGACCTGAAGGAGCAACAGCTCTTCCATCGGCACCTGCAATTGAGAACATGCAAGAAGTTCAATTCATTGGAAGAGATGAATTGATGAGCTATCAAGATATTGGAGACTTCGAATTTTTATATGAGCCTGACTATATCAGTGCTTTAGTTAAAGAGGGAAAACTCCCACCGATTTGGGAGAGACTTCCAAAAAAACCTTTAGTATTTAATGGTGACGCAATGCCTGACGGAATTGGAAGGTATGGTGGAACTTTTAGACATACAATTGGTGGAAGGCCGGAAGGTTGGAACTGGACTGCTTCACAACATCAAGGATGGGGTGGAATTAACTATACAGTGCAAGAGTGTCTAACTAGAAATGGACCTATGGTAAGATTAAAATCTGAAGACTCTTATCCTCTGCCTAATTTAGCAACTGATTGGGAATGGGATGGTAATTCTCTTACAATGAATCTTATTGATGGTGCAAAATGGTCTGATGGAGATCCTTTTGATTCTGAAGATGTTCGTTTTTGGTGGGAGGATAATGTCCTCGATGAGAACGTTCCTACCAGAATGAATGCAAGCACAATGGGAGAAGGAACAACTTTAGAGATAATTAGTCCTACACAAATTAAATGGACTTTTCCTCAAAACGAACCAAAACTTGTTTTACATTCGATGTCATACATAAATGGATGTCCAGGACCTTCACATTTATTAAAAGAGCATCATCCTAAATATGGGGGATCCTCTTATGATGATTACGTAGCAGCTTTTCCTGCTGGACGTTTACCATGGGTCAGTATGGGTGCATGGACGGCAGTTGAATACAAACAGGATGAGGTTGTAATCCTTCGTCGAAATCCATATTATTGGAAAGTAGATAGTAAGGGTCAACAGTTACCATATATGAATGAGATGATTTTCCAGTTAAAAACATGGGGACAGAGAACAGTTGATACTTTAGCAGGTAACGCTGACTTCTCAAATATGGAGAACGTACCATTGTTCTTAGAGGCAGTAAAAGAGTCAAGAAGTGATGATGCGCAAGCAACACTCTCTTTTAGTGGAAGAACCATGGGTTATCATCTTTATATGAATCAAGCTATTGGAGTTGGAGTTCTTGATGATCAGATGGCTGCTATTCGTGATCTAAATCGTACATTAGAATTTAGAAAAGCTATTCAGCATGCTATTGATGGTAAAGCGTTTGCAAATGCAATGTCAAAAGGGCCATTTGTTTCTGTTTTTGCTGGAGGTATAGCAAGAGATAGTGCTTTCTTTGATCCTGATGCAACTTCGTTTTTTCCTTACAATCCAGATGGGGCAAACGCTTTATTGGATGGCCTAGGTCTAATTGACACTGATGGTAATGGAGTCAGAAATCTACCTAATGGTGGTGATCTAATCATTAATTTGGTTCAAAATAAGGACAGTGAAAATGAGAAACTCATTGGAGATGGCCTTGCAACGATGATGGCTGAAGTTGGGATTAAAATAAATCTTAAACCAATGGAAGATACTGAACCAACTAGACAATCAGGTGAGTTTGATTGGGTTATTTCAAGAGCTCAACAGGAATACGCTTTTCCTAACTCAGGCTATTGGTCAGAATTGGGTCCTATAACTACATCTTCTTTTGAGGCTCATTTAGGAACTGATGAGCATCCTCAACAGCTTCAAGCTTTTGAAAAAGAAATAGTTAGTATTCTCGAAAAGTGGAGAGATGGTGTTGAAGGAGATGAAGCAAAACAACTGATGTCTCAATATCAAAAACTGTTTACTGAAAATGTATATCAGCCAGGTATTGTACAGTACCCAACAGCTCTGTTAATTAATAAAAGAATTCAAAATTTAGCGGATGGTATGCCTGTTCTAGCCTATCAATGGGCAGAAGATACTGTTATCCGTGAACAATTTTGGGTTTACCAAGATGATCAATTAGATGAACTTTTCCCTGGAAGAGTTCCTGGTATTAATTAATTAATTTTAATAAGGGGCTAAACATTTTAGCCCCTTACTTTTGTAATCATTATGCTTTCATTTATTATAAGAAGAATTCTTTATTCAATCCCCCTTTTATTTATCATTAGCATACTTATTTTTTTTATTATTCAATTACCACCTGGTGATTATGCAACTTGGTATGTTAGTCAGACAAAAGCTCTTGCTAATATTACACAAGAACAAGCTATAGAACTTACAATAACACTTAGAGAAAAGTATGGATTGAATGACCCTATCGTTTTTCAATATTTAAATTGGATTAAAAATATTATTTTCTATTTCGATTTTGGGTTTTCAATGCACTATAATAAACCTGTTAGTGAAATGCTTGCTGATAGATTGCCTCGCACCTTAATAATAGCTTTAATTTGTCATTTTTTTGCAACAACTATTGGCGTTACGATTGGAATATATGCAGCAAAAAATCAAAACAAATTAGGAGATAACATTGCAACAATATTTGCATTTTTAGGAATGACCATTCCAAGATTCTTTCTTGCCTTGTTAATTATGTATTGGTTAGCTATTGTCCTAAATTCTGACAATACTGGATCTATGTATTCTCCTTACTATGCAGTTCAGCCTATGTCTTTTGCAAAGTTATGGAATGGAATTCTCCATATTTGGCCAATTTTTGCAATCGCAGTGTTAGGTGGATTAGCTTACAATATGAGGGTTATGCGTGGGAATTTATTAGATGTGATGCGTATGCAATACATCGAAACTGCAAGAGCTAAAGGATTATCTGAAAATCAAACTCTGTATCGTCATGCTGTTCCAAATGCTCTGCATCCTCTTGTTATGTTTCAAGGAATAGCTCTTCCATATATGTTAATGGGTGAACTAGAAGCAGCAATTGTTTTGTCAATACCTACGGCTGGACCTCTCTTAGTTGAGTCTATTCAACGACAAGATACTTATACAACAGCAGCAATTTTATTTTGTTTAACAGTAATTTTAGTAATTGGAAATATAATCGCAGACATATTATTGGCTGTTCTTGACCCTCGTGTTAGGCAAAATTAATAATTATGAAAGCTAAAAATAATATACCAAATTCTTATTTTTCTCTTGTAAGAAAAAGATTCTTTGCAAATAGAGTAGGTATATTAGGTTTAGTTTTTGTCTTTTTATTAATTTTTACAGCCGTTTTTGCAGATTTTTTATCACCTTATAATCCTGCAGGAAGAGATAGTGATAGAGTTTTTTATCCTCCTCAGGGAATTAATTTTTTTGATGAAGACTATAATTTTTCATTAAGGCCTTTTGCATATGGTTTTATAGAGGGTTTTGACCCTGATACTTTTGAACCCACAATGGAAATTGATTATTCACAAAAAAATTATATTTATTTTTTTACTCGTGGTTGGGAATATAAATTTTTAGGATTAAATTTAGATATTCATTTATTTACGACTAAAGATAATTCTAAAATATTTTTACTGGGATCGGATGCTTATGGTAGGGATATGTTATCAAGGGTTTTTAAAGGAAGCAGAGTAACATTATTATTTGCCCTTATTGTTGTCAGTATTACAACCGTTATAGGGATATTGGTTGGAATAAGTTCAGGTTATTTTGCAGGAAAGTTTGATATAGCAACGCAGAGAATTACTGAACTGGCATTAGCTTTTCCTGAATTACCTTTATACTTATCTTTAGTGGCAATATTGCCAAGACAGATGGATCCATTTCTTGTCTTTATTTTTATGGCATTTATTTTATCTTCATTGAAATGGGCTCAATTATCAAGAGAAGTTCGTGGCAAAACACTCTCTTTAAGAAGGTTAGATTATATTAAAGCAGCTGAAGCCCTTGGATCTAATGATATGAGGATAATTGTAAAACATCTTCTTCCCAATGTAACAAGTCATGTTATAGTTAGTGTCTCATTACTAATACCATCTGTTATTTTAACAGAGAGTTTTTTTAGTTTTTTAGGATTAGGTATCCAATCCCCATTTGTTAGTTGGGGCCTTCAATTAAATTCAGCTCAAGACCTTCGAACTATTGGAAGTTATCCATGGGTTTTAAGTCCAGTATTTGCAATATTAATTTCAGTTCTTGGATTTAATGCTTTTGGAGATGCATTAAGGGATGCAATTGATCCTTACGCAACGACAACAAAAAAATAATGAATAATCTTGTAGAAATTGAAAATCTTCGTGTAAAATTTAACACAGACAGTGGTGAAGTTAACGCAGTAAATGGCATTTCTTTTAACATTAAAAAAGGGGAAACCTTAGCATTAGTTGGTGAAAGTGGTTCTGGTAAATCTGTTACAGCAAGAGGAATAATAAGATTACTAGCAAATAATGCCGTTCTATCAAAAGAAACAAAAATTACCTTCGATGGAAAAAATATAAACACATATTCAGAAAAAGAATATCAAAAAATAAGAGGTAAAAAAATTTCAATGATATTTCAAGAGCCTATGAGTTCCTTAAATCCAATATATACAATTGAAAATCAAATAAGCGAAGTATTAAAGATCCATGATAAATATTCAGATAAAAAGCTTAAAGCAAAATGTCTTGAATTATTAAAACAAGTTCAAATACCAGAACCTGAATCAAGATTATCTCAATATCCACATCAATTATCTGGAGGTCAAAGGCAAAGGATAATGATAGCTATAGCTATAGCAAATAATCCTGACTTATTAATTGCTGATGAACCGACAACTGCACTTGATGTAACAGTTCAAACTGAAATTTTAAAATTATTACAAAGTCTTCAAAAAAAATATCAAATGTCTATTTTGTTTATTACACATGATTTGACTATTGTGAGACAAATCAGTGACCGAGTTTGTGTAATGTATAATGGTGATATAAAGGAAACAGGAAATACAAAAGAAATTTTTGATAATCCTCAGGATGATTATACAAAACATTTACTATCCTCAGAACCTGAAGAAAGAGAATTATTTTATGATAAAAATGGAAAAAATATAATTACAGGAAAAGATTTAAATATTACATTTAATACAAAGGTAAAAGTTGCAGGACGAAATAAAACATTATCAATAAAAGCTGTAAATAATATCAGCTTAAATTTACAAGAAGGTGAAACCCTTGGAATTGTGGGAGAAAGTGGCTCAGGAAAGACTACTTTAGGCCAAACATTGCTGAGATTGATAGATAGAGAATCAAACACCGAAATTAGTGGCGATATAAATTTTTTTGACGATAAAATTGATAAACTATCACGTAAGCAGTTTAAACCCTTTAGGAATCAAATGCAGATTGTTTTTCAAGATCCATATGCTTCATTAAATCCAAGATTATCAGTAAAGCAAATCATTGAAGAAGGTTTGATTGTTGCTCAAAATATAAAAAATAAAAAAGAAAGATTAGACAAAATAGAACATATAATGAATGAAGTTGGTTTAGAGCCAAATTCAATGCAGCGTTTCCCCCATGAGTTTTCTGGTGGGCAAAGACAAAGGATAGCTATTGCAAGATCCTTTGTATTAAATCCTAAATTTGTTTTACTAGATGAGCCTACGTCTGCCCTTGATCTTTCAATACAAAAACAAATTTTAGAATTACTACTCCAACTTCAATCAAATTATAAAACTACATATATTTTTATAAGTCATGACTTACGAGTAATAAGATCAATTAGTCACAATCTAATTGTAATGAAGGATGGATCTATTTTAGAACAAGGTGAGGCAAAAAATATATTAAATAATCCGCAGAATGATTATACAAAGAATCTGATTAAATCAGCTTTTGAAATTGTATATTAATGAGGAAATTAAAAAATGTTACTGTTCTTGGTGCTGGAACGGCAGGGTGGATTTCAGCCTATATTTTAAGTGATTTTTTTAGTGCTAATAAACTAGATATAAAAGTTACTATAATTGACCCTTCAAGCATTCCAATAATTGGTGTTGGTGAAGGTACAACAGGTATTTTTTATGATTTTTTAAAAAGATATAATCTTGATGAATTAGATTTTTTAAAAGAAACAAAGGCAACTTTGAAATTTGGAATCATTCACAAAGACTGGAAACAATTAAATCATACATATTATGGACCTATAGATGATCCTCATTTATTAGCTAAAAAAACAAAACCTGAAGATTTTGAATACTTAAATGTATATGCGGTTGCTGCAGGACGATCTGTTGCTGATGTGCATTTACACACTAAGTTAATGCAGGAAAATAAAGTTCCTTTTAATTTTCAAAACAATAAACCTGATTTAAAAAGTCCTTTTTTTTATGCTTATCATTTTGATAATCATTTGGTTGGCAACTATCTTCGTAAGAGATCAAAAAATATTGAGATTCTTGACGAGGTTTATACTCATGCTTCATTAAATGAAGATGGAGAAATAGAAAAACTTCATTTTGATAGTGGAAAAGTAATAGATACTGATTTAGTTTTTGATTGTACTGGATTTAGAAAATTATTAATCAATAAAGTTTACGAAGTAGGATGGAAATCCTATCAACAAAATCTTCCAGTTAATAGAGCAATGCCATTTTTTTTAGATTTAGATAAATCAAATATTAGTAACTATACACTAGCATGGGCGCAAAAAAATGGATGGATGTGGCAAATTCCAACACAGGAAAGAATAGGCGCAGGTTATGTATATTGTGATGAATTCTGTACTCCAGATGAGGCAAAACTAGAGATAGAAAAAGTCTTAGGAAAAGAAATAGAGCCAAGAAATGATATAAAGTTTACTTCAGGCAGAATAGAAAAATCATGGGTTAAAAATTGCATTGCTATTGGTCTTGCTTCAGGTTTTCTAGAGCCTTTAGAAGCAACTTCAATACATAGCACTCTTATTCAAATGATTTTATTTGCGACTGATTACTTAAAAAAGGAAATGGATTTTAAAAATGAAGCAATTAGTGATGAATTTAATAATCGTGTAGGAAGACAGTTTGATGATTTCATGATTTTTTTAAATGCTCATTATATTTCAGAGCGAAATGATACTGAATTTTGGAATTTTGTAAGTAACAAATGTATACATCAAAGTACAAAAGAAATGGTAGATAAATGGAATCTTCAACTTCCAAGAATGAGTGACTTTGAACTATATTTATCTGGCTTACCACATGTTCAATCTCAACTTTATTATCCAGTATTAGACGGTCTTGGACTTTTAAATAAAGAAGTAGCCAGAGATGAAATGAAAAATTTAGGTTTAAAATCTCTTGCAAGAGATGAATATCAAAGATTTAATGAGCAATATCAGGATCAAATGAAGAGTTTTATCAAACATAATGAATACCTATCCTACGCTTCAAATTAAATTATGTAATTCCAATATAATTCTTAATTTTTTATTGTTATTTGTGTATAGAGTAAAAAAAAGGGCTCTTAGCTCAGTTGGTTAGAGCGCCCCGCTCATAACGGGGTGGTCCGGGGTTCAAGTCCCTGAGAGCCCACCATTTACTTTTTTTGCAAAAAATTAAATATTAAAAAAATTAATAAAAAAACAAACATAAATATAAATAGGAAGTAATTAATTTCATAACTAATTAAACCACCTACAATATTAGGTCCCAAAAAAGACCCAATATTTTCACTTATACTATAACTAGCTACTCCAAAAACAATTAAGTTATTTTTTAGGTTACTATTTATAATATTAAAATTAATTAAAAAAATACTTCCAATTGACAAATAAAAAATAGCTGTAAAAAAAATTATACTAAAATAACTTTCTGTGAAATAAAAAATGCTTAATCCCGAGAAAGATAAAAAACAAAAAGAATTTAGCAATATAACCTTATTTGTTTTGTCAATTAACTTTCCTACAAAGGGGTAAATGATTAATACTAAAGTGCCTGCAATAAAATTTATCTGACCCACATCTTTATCAGTAAAACCTTTTTCAATTAAATATGATGGAAATAAAGAGCTCCAACCAGCATCACTTACACCTAATAAAAAAACACATAATAAAATAAATTTTATATTGTTGATTACTTTGTAAGATAAGGAAAACTTAACATTCTCAATAATAATATTCATAACACTTGATTTAGCAATAAGGATAGGCACTAATTGAAAAATGATAAGAATTAAAGCTATGGAATAACTAATTATATTAACTCCATTTATAGCTATAATTAATGACCCTAAGATAGCGCCAAGTCCAGCACTTGACCAAAATAAAGAAATATAAAACCCTGAATTTTTTTTATACTGTGAACTTATATGAGTTTCTATGGTCAAAAAATTTATGTGATTAGTAAAGCCAAGTACAAAAGTTATGAGAAGAATTATTAGAATTTTAAAATAAAAAAAAATTAATAAAATAATTAAGAATTGAATGATTACTGAAGATATTAGTGTAAAAAAAAGATTAAATTTTTCTCTTATTATATTGTGAGTAATAGAAGCTACAACAACTCCAAGGCCAAAAAAAGATAAAGAAAAACCTATCAATGTTTCATTAAAATTTTTTAACTTTAAATCAATTGCAAATGTAGATATTAAAAAACTTGAACCAAGTGCAAACGAAAAAATTATAAATGAGTATTTTAAAATATTTTTCATATATTTTTTCTTGAATATTCTTCTTATAAGATTAATAGAGTGTTTAATCAAATGGCATTAATTTCTTTAAGACAACTTCTCGATCATGCAGCAGAAAATAATTATGGCGTCCCCGCTTTTAATGTAAATAATTTAGAGCAAATAAGAGCAATAATGGAAGGCGCTGATGAGCTAGATAGTCCTGTAATAGTGCAAGCCTCTGCAGGTGCTAGAAAATATGCTGGTCCTAAATTTATTAAGAGCATGATGGAGGCAGCAATTGAAGAATTTCCAAATATTCCTATTGTTATGCACCAAGATCATGGTGGGTCTAATGATGATTGCAAAGTTTGTATTGATCTTGGTTTTAGTTCAGTAATGAGAGATGGATCTTTACTTGAGGATCAAAAAACTCCTGCAGATTTTGATTTTAATGTGAGGGTAACTAGAGAAACAGTTGAGGTAGCTCATTCATATGGAGTTTCTGTGGAAGGTGAATTAGGCTGCTTAGGCTCTTTAGAAACAGGCATGGGTGAAAAAGAAGATGGTGTAGGAGCAGAGGGAGTTTTATCACATGATCAATTATTAACTGACCCGGATGAAGCGGCTGAATTTGTTAAGGAGACGCAAGTCGATGCACTAGCAATAGCTATAGGCACAAGTCATGGAGCATATAAATTTACAAGACCTCCTACTGGCGATACTTTAGCTATAGATAGAATAAAAGAAATTAATAAAAAATTACCTTCGACGCATTTAGTTATGCATGGATCTTCATCTGTTCCTCAAGATTTAATTAAATCAATTAATGAAAATGGAGGATCAATTAAAGAAACTTACGGAGTTCCTGTAAGCGAGATACAAGAGGGAATAAAAAATGGAGTTCGTAAAATCAATATTGATACTGATTTAAGATTGGCATCAACAGCAGCTATAAGAGAACATTTTAAAAAAGATCCTTCACAATTTGATCCTCGTAAATATTTATTAGATTCTAAAAATGCAATGAAAGTTATTGTAAAACAAAGATTAGAAGAGTTTGGAACTGCAGGTAACGCATCTAAAATTCTTCCATTATCTTTATCTACTATGTCTAAGCATTACTCCAGTGGTCAATTATCCCAAGTTATTGGTAAATAACATAAAATATAAAAGTATAAAAAAATTGTTTTCTTCTCATTAGTCATGACATTATTCTTGACTTTAACTCTCTAGTTTCTATTGTTTATTAAAATTTAGGAGGAATAATGATTAGATTATTTAAGTCTTTTTTAATTTCTTTAGTTTTTGTTTTAAGTTTTAATACTGCTTCAAATGCTAGAGATATAACTTTGTCAATGTGGACACACAATCAACTTTACGTTGATTACTTTAATACATATTTGGAAGCTGTTCAGGCTGAATTTCCAGATGATAATATTACTTTTGATTTTCAAGTAACACCTGATATGGCTACAAACAGTCTTACGGCTATTGCTTCTGGGTCAGAACATACAGATCTTTTAGGTATAGAGATTAGTGGATTTGGTCTTTTTATGGCTGATGATATTATTTCAGATAACTTTATTCCTCTAACAGACATGTATGGTGATATGTCTCAATGGAATCCTGGAAAAGTTGCTGCATGGACTCATTCTGATGGTGAGATTTATGGAATTGAGAGTGAAGGTTGTTACATGGTTTATTATTACAATCCTAGCATTCTTGAAAGTTATGGTTTTGATGTTCCAAAAACTTGGGATGAATTTATGGAAACTGGAAAAGTTCTAGCTAAAGATGGAATTTCAATGATGTTATCTGAATTACGCTTCATCGGTATGTATCAGCAGGCTGGTGGAAAGTTCTTTAATGAAGATGGTGATTTTGAAATGGATGAGGATCTATTCTTGGAAATATTAAAATACCAAGAAGAGGCTTTTAAAAGTGGTGTAATTAATTATACAACTGATTACTGGGGTCAGACTCCAGGTGTTTTGTATAATTCAAAACAAACAGTAGGAACCATGGCTCCTGATTGGTACAACAATTGTTGTCTTCAACCAACTGTTAAAGATACTCAATCTGGTGAATGGCGTGTAGCACCACTTCCTACATGGGGAGATAAAGGTTTCAAAACATTCCACTGGGGTGGTACTGGTTTTGCTATACACAAATCTTCAGAAGGAATTGATGTAGCTAAAAAACTACTTGAGCTTGCATACTTCTCTTATGAGGGTCAAATTGCTAAGTATGACTTCTTCGGAGGTATGCCTACTTTATTGTCAGCATTGGAAGATCCAAGAATTGCTGATAAAAAATTCGACTTTTATGGTGGTCAAAAATTTGCAGAACCATTCATATCAGTTGCTGGTTCAAGTGCTGATGACTATCAGCATGTAGGAAGAGCAATTATTGATACTGTTTCTCGTGATCTTACTACATTACTTGCAAATGGTGAAATAACTGCTGAAGAAGCGCATGAAAGGTTCATTACAACTGTTCAAGATGAACTTGATTTTCTTTAGACTATAATTTTTTAAAGCAGGGCATTTGCCCTGCTTTATATCTTTTAAAAAAATATAATGACAGCAATAACAAATAAGAAAAGATTTAGATCCGAAAAAATAGCTCCATATTTTTTTATCTCACCTTTTTATATAATTTTTACAATTTTTTTTCTTCTACCTACTATAGCCTCCTTTGTTTTAGCATTTTATAAATGGAAAGGTGTTAAATCCCCTAAGCCAAGAGGGTGGGGAAACTACGAATATTTATTTTTTAAGGATCAAAACTTTTGGGAAATTTTTCAAAATACCATTTTTTATTCCGCAGGCAGTGTATTTATAACAATACCTCTTGCTTTATTATTAGCACTTGCTCTTAATAATCAAAGTTTAAAATTAAAACCTTTTTGGCGTTTAGTTTTCTTTTCACCTATTGTTACTTCAGTTGTTGCTGCTGCATTAACATTCAAGATGATACTCAATAGTGAATTTGGGCTTCTTAATTATGCTATAAGCTTTATTGGTATTGAGCCAATTAACTGGGTAGAGTCATCATCTACCTCTAAGTGGTCAGTTATGATGCTGGTCGTTTGGAGATGGACAGGCTTAACTTGTATTTATTTTTTAGCTGGATTACAGTTTATTGATAGGACTTTATACGAAGCCGCAAAAATTGATGGAGCAACGGCTTGGCATCAGTTTTGGTATGTCACTCTTCCACAATTAGCGCCAGTAACATTATTTGTTTGTATTATTGTATCTATTGGTTCATTTCAAATATTTGAAGATGTGTTTGTTATGTATAGCGGGAATGACGTTCCTACTCACGCTAAATCAATGGTCGTATATATTATGGAAAGAGGATTTCAGCAGCTAAAATTAGGCTTCGGATCTTCTATCGGTGTATTCATGTTTATATGTATTTTGGCAATATCATTGTTTCAGTTTAGATCTTTTGCTTCTAACTTAGATCAAGATGCTAAAAAAAGTTTTATTGAAAGGATTTTGTCTCCAATTATAGATTTTATAGCTAATATTTTTCCAATTGAGTCTGGTGAGTCGAATAAAAAATCCTTATCTCCAATAGTTGGTAAGCTATCATTAAATATTAGTATAACAATTATTGGTCTAATTACTCTTATTCCTTATGCGTTCATGCTTACATCATCAGTAAAATCTACAGCTGAAATTATGGCATGGCCTCCAATTATTTGGTCTAAAAACCCTAATTGGGAAAATGTAACAAATTTATTTACTGAATTTCCTGCTAACTTATGGATATATAATTCGTTTATTGTTGCAATAGCTGTTACGATATTAACTGTTTTTTTATGTACATTAGCAGGTTACGCATTTGCAAAATACGATTTTAAAGGAAAGAAAAAGTTATTTATTTTTATGGTTGCTACAGCCATGATACCTTTTCCCATTATTATGATTCCACTTTATGTGTTGGTTGGAAGAATGGGTATGAATGATACTTTACTAGGATTAATAATTCCTTTTATTGCTCCAGCTATTGGTATTTTTATGATGAGACAGTTTATAACATCTGTACCTGATGAATTAATTCAAGCTGCTAGAGCAGATGGGGCAGGAGAGTTTAGAATTTTCTGGCAAATAGTTGTTCCTCTAGTTTGGCCTGGCATAGCAACATTATCCATTATTACCTATGTCAATTCTTGGAATAGTTTTTTATGGCCTCTTATTATCTTAAGGGATGATTTGAATTACACGATTCCTCTTGGTATGACAGAGGTATTTGCCTTGAGTGTTGGTCAAGAACCTCAATATGGACAAGCTATGGCTTTTGCTACACTAACAACTATTCCAATTATATTTATTTTCTCTTTTGTTCAAAAATATTATATTGCTGGTTTGTCAGCTGGTGCTGTAAAAGGATAAAATGGAAAAAATTAAATGGGGGATTATAGGCCCTGGAACAATTGCTAATAATTTCGCAGACGGCTTAACAAGCTCTTACTCTGGGCAATTAGTAGGTATTGCAAGTAAAAGCAAAGATAGAAGAAAATCTTTTGGAGACAAGTATGATGTTCATGAAGATTTTCGTTTTGAGACTTACGATGATATTATTAATTCAGAACACATTGAAGCAATTTATATTTCAACTCCTCATCCCTTACATGCAGAGTGGACTATTAAAGCCGCAGGTAAAGGAAAACATGTGTTGTGTGAAAAACCTGGAGCAGTAAGCTACAAAGAAGGTAAAAAAGTTATAGATTCGGTTGATGCAGCAGGTGTTTTTTATATGGAAGGCTTCATGTATAGATGTCATCCGCAAATTCCAAAACTAATAGAATTAATAAAAAGTAAAACAATTGGAGATATTATATCAATCGAATCTTCATTTGGTTTTGATATGGGAAAAACTATCCCTGATCATCGTTTATTTAATAAAGATCTTGCAGGTGGAGGAATATTAGATGTTGGTCTATATCCTATTTCTTTCTCAAGATTAGTTGCTGGTGCTGCCTCAAATGATAAATTCTTAGAACCTGAATTTCTTAATGCAGATGCAAAAATAGGAGACACAGGAGTTGATGAAATTGCTCACGCTAATATTAAATTCAAAAACGGAATTGAAGCTAAAGTTTCGACTGCAATTAGAGAAAGTATGAAAAATAATGCAATAATTAGAGGCACAGATGGATCAATTGAATTACCAGATCCATGGATGCCAGGTCGAGATGGCGGGCCTTATCATGCTAAAATTATTATTAATAAAAATAATGAAGAAGAGATTATAGATTTGAAAGGTCCAGAGCATCTTTTTTTCTTTGAAGCTGAACTTGCTAGTCAAAGTATTGCAAAAGAAAAAGTTCAAGCACCACATCCAGCTATGAGTTGGGATGATACTTTAGGGAATTTAAAAGCTTTAGATCAATGGAGAGATAGAGTTAATTATAAGCTACCACAGGATGAATAATGAAATACGATAAAATTGAAGGTTTAGATAAAGACATATCAAAATTAATAATGGGCAATGATAACCAGACTTATTTTGATGAAGCAGCCAAATTGTGGGATCACTGGATGGAAGTGGGAGGCAATGCCTTTGATACAGCTCATATCTATGGAGGTGGCTCAATGGAAAAATTATTGGGAGAATGGCA
>Ga0255753_1003818_pt1 | contig 15455 bp, 15 predicted proteins | sample 041ome_10_FD_179953 | JGI IMG/M metagenome (GOLD analysis project Ga0255753, IMG submission 179953) | Coastal salt marsh microbial communities from the Groves Creek Marsh, Skidaway Island, Georgia - 041412US metaG (version 2) | ecosystem: Environmental > Aquatic > Marine > Intertidal zone > Salt...
AGATGGGAAAACTCTTCAGATGAAGAAAAAAAATCCCTTGAAGCTATGGGATCAAAATATGCATCTTTCTTAGATCGACATTCTGATGAGGTTAGAACAATAGATTGGGAAAACTGGTTTATAGCTAATGGTGATGCTATACAAGAAAAAGCGCCTGCATGGGACACAAATTGGGTCCTTGTTGTAGGAAGTTATAACTCCTCTGGTAATTGGGGAACCATGGCAAATGCTTACATGGACTGGCAAGTTAAGCCTCAAGTAGAAGAAGGTGCTATGCTTGCAGGTGGTTATTCTTACCATTTTTCAGGTAGTGGTTCTGATGTTCAGTTTTTTACAGCTTATGCTTCTTTAGTTGAATTTGCCGAGGCAGCTTCCTCACAGGGAACAGATAGTCCAGAAGCTAGAAGTACATTTTGGAGCTTAGTAGAAGGCGGTCATGATGATCAAATATATGTTCATATTGGTCATGTTGACGCAAATGGATTTAACCTCGCAGGACCAAATAGATAAGAAATATTATGAAAGCAATTAAAATATTTTTATTACTTATAACAACAATGACAGTTTCTGCTCAGTCTGAAACGGTCATGAATCTATCATACCTTGACGTACCAATTCAAAAAATAGGTAGGTTTATGGAATTACACGAGCAAGTAACAAATATGGCTCTTGGAGAAAAAAGAACTCTTCAAGGTCAATGGGTAGTAAGCCACTATTATGGATCAGGACCTTCTATAGTTGTTCAAGATAATTATGCTAATGCCAACGATGCAATTAATGATGATCCATGGGTACATGTAAGAGAAAAATGGCAAGCTGCTAGTCAAGAAGAAAGAGAAGAGATGGGAGCTATAGTAAGTGAATACCAATCTTTTTGGAATGGTCACACAGACGAAATGAGAAGAGTTGATTGGCAAAACGACCATGTGGTTGGAGAAGACATAGATGTTTCAGGATATTTTATTTTAGTAATAGGTAAATATAATACCTCTGGAAATCAAGGTGAAATGGGCCAAGCATACCATGATTGGGTTACAATACCAGCTGTTGAATCGGGTGTAGCAATGTTTGGTAATCATAGCTACCACCTAACGGGCTCAGGGTCAGACCTAATGGTTGCAAACGGATATAAAAGTATGCACGAATTCGCAACCAGTCTAGAAAATGCAACTTCAGGACCAGCCGAAGCAAGACAAAAATTTTGGAGTCTTGTTGAAGGGGATCATGAAGACCAAATATATATCCATCAAGGACATATAGTGGACGGTAAATTTGTCAGAGCTAAATCTGATTAATTTAATATTAATTATCAATCTAAATTCAATTTATATGAGAAAACTATTTTTATTACTTACACTTTTTGCAGTAGGATCTCTATCTGCTCAAGGTAATGGAGACTATGTAAATATGACTTTTGTCAAAACAACTCCAGGAGAAGATTATGGAACTATTCTTAACGAAAAGTGGAAAGAATTAGCTCAAATGAGAGCTGATGAAGGAACAATCACCGGATGGGATGTTTGGTGGAGACCGGGTTCTACAGATAAATCTGATTGGAACATGCTTATTGTAACAATTGCACAAAGCCCTGATAGCTTAAATGCAAATGCAGGAGTCCTTAAAATGAGACCAGACTACAGTGAGATGGATGTTGAAATTTTTCAGGAAAAAAACATCAAAGCAAGAACAATTGTCTGGGATAATGTCCTTGTAAACAAAGGATTAAATTTTGCTGGAAATCAAGGTGAAACACCTACTGCACCTCAAGTAGCAGTTATCAATATGATGAAAGTTGGCTATGCAAATGCCTATGATTATGAAAAAGCTGAGAACAGTCTAAATTCAGCTGATCTAGGATCAAGAGTTGGCTGGGCACTTCTTAAAAGGCTTGACAATGCAGGCGAAGATGTTTACTATGATTATATGACAGTTGATTTCTACGAAGACTGGAAATCAATGATGCAAACAAGAGAAGCAACTGGAAAAATCCCAAGAGAACTTCAGGCTGTTTCAAACATGAGGACACATCAACAAAGTATTCCTCTTTGGTTAGCTATCCAAGTAAGACCAAAAGAATAGTTAATTCTTATTAAATATTAAAAACCCCTCTTATATGAGGGGTTTTTTTATTTTTGATTTGTGAAACAATTAGTTTGTTTACTCTTATCTATAATTTTATTTGGTTGTTCCCTTGAAACTAACCCAATAAAATCCTCTTTTAGAAAAAATGATTTTTTAAAAGAAATAATTAAGGAAAAAGAGGACTATGAAATACAAGTTCTTCTGACAAAAATAGATCAATATAATTCTCAGGTCGACTTTCAGGAATACAAATATCAGCTTGATGACAACAAATATTTCTACCCTGCAAGTACTATTAAGCTACCAATCGTTGTTTTAGCTTTAAAAAAAATTAATGAGTTAAGATCTAAAGGGTCTGAGATTACCCTGAAGTCTAAAATAATTCTAAACTATAAAGATGACTACTCTGAATTACTAATTCGAGACAGCATTACTTCTTTTCAAAATCTTATTGCAGATGTCTTTCTAGTGAGTGATAATTCTGCATCTAATATATTGATTGATTTCATCGGATATAATTATTTCAATGAAGAAATGAAAAATGCAGGTTTTGATAAAACTTATCTAAATCACAAGTTTAATCCTGACCCATATGTTAATTCGACATGGCAAATATCAGATCTTGATAATAATTTAATTTCTTCTTTAAATGATAATCAAAAAATAATTAAAGCTAATGATAAGACAATTGGCCTTGAAAAAGGTGAAAAAAGATACTTCAAAGGAGAAATATTAGACGAATCACTGAATTTTTCTGAAAAAAACAGATCTTCAATAACTGACATGCACAATCTAATAAAATACATATTTTATCCTGAGATTTTTGATAGTACCAACACCTTTAATTTAAATGTAGAGGATTATGACTTTTTGAGATATTGGATGAGTAGGTTTACCTATGAAGATATAGGTGAAAAGTTTATAGGAGATGAAAAATTTTTTGAAACTTATAATAAGTTTTTTATTCATGGAGATGAGCAAAGTTTGTCAAATGAACAAATCAGGGTCTATAATAAAATTGGCCAAGCTTATGGGACTTCAATAGACAATGGCTTAATAAAAAATTATCAGGATAATATTGAATTTATTCTTACAGCAACTATTTATACAAATAAAAATAAGGTTATAAACGACAATTTGTACGAGTACGATGATATAGCTGTACCTTTTCTTGCAAAACTGTCTAGATCTATATATAGTGAGCTTGTGGACTAACCCTTAATTAATCCTAAGTCAATCAGTCTTTCATGTAAAAATTCTCCAGCTGTAATATCTTCATATCCTTTTGGATTATCAGCATCTATACACGAATCCAGACAATTTAGCGACATCTCTTGTCTTGGATGTAAGAAGAAAGGTATTGAATATCTAGAGCTATTCCAAAGATCTCTTGGGGGATTAACCACCCTGTGAATTGTAGATTTTAATTTATTGTTAGTGTGCCTTGAAAGCATATCACCAATATTAACTATAACCTCATCTTCTTCTGCCACAGCGTCAATCCATTCCCCATAATTATTTAACACCTGTAAGCCTTTTCCTTGAGCACCCATAAGAAGTGTTATTAGATTTATATCCCCATGTGCTGCTGCTCTTTCAGCATTTTTAGGCTCTTCAGTAATCGGAGGATAATGAATTGCTCTTAGTATTGAATTTCCATTGAATATGTGTTTGTCAAAGTATGTCTCTTCTAGGTTGAGATAACAAGCAATAGCTCTAAGAATATGCTTTCCAGTCTCTTCTAATAGCTCATAAGTTTTTTGCCCTACAGTATTAAAGTTTTCTAGCTCATTAACTATTACGTTATCAGGATATTCCTCTTTTAATTTTGGCTCGTCTTTGACATATTGACCAAAGTGCCAAAACTCTTTAAGATCTCCAATATTTTTCCCCTTAGCACTTTCTTTTCCAAATGGAGTAAACCCTCTTTGACTGGCTAAACCCTTTATAATATACTTAGACTTGACTTCATCAGACAGGTTAAAGAAGCTTTTAACTTCAGTATATAATTCATCTTTAGTTCTATCATCTAAAAAATGACCTTTAATTGCAATAAAGCCTATTTCACTAAATCCCTTTCCAAGCTGTTCAATAAACTCATTCTTAGTCTTTGAATCACCAGTTAAAAAATCATTTAAGTTTAAATGCGGAATATTTTTCATTAGTCTATCTTTTTTATCATTTTAGATATATACTTACCGACTATATCAAATTCAAGATTCACTTTACTTCCAACATTAATTTGATTAAAGTTAGTATTATTATAAGTATAGGGTATTATAGCAACAGAAAAAGAATTTTCGTTAGAATCAACAACTGTTAAACTAACCCCATTTATAGTTATAGAACCCTTTTCAACAGTTATATTATTTTTTGAGTGTTTGAATACATATTTCCAACTTCCATCAGTTTCTTTAACCTCAGTACAAACTGCAACTTCATCAACATGTCCCTGAACTATATGCCCATCGAATCTTGAATTAACTGACATTGATCTCTCTATGTTAACAGTATCGCCTGGAATAATCTCACCAAAATTTGACCTTTCAATACTCTCAGAAATTACATTTACTGTGTATACATCATTATCTATATCAACAACTGTTAAACAAACCCCGTTGTGACACAAGCTTTGATCAATCTTAAGTTCATTTGTAATACTTGACTTAAGGGAAATATCTAAATTTCCTTTATTTTTTTCTACCTTAACTACAGTAGCCATACATTCAATTATCCCAGTGAACATTATTATCTTTGTTTTTGCATCGGTAAAATTAGCAATTAATTAAAGAGTGGTAAAATCAAGGAAAATAAATGTTGGAATAACTATTGGTGATCCAAATGGTATTGGGATTGAAATAATCTTAAAATCACTATCTAATTATAGTCTGTTTACTAAATGTAATTTTATAATATATGCTTCAACTGACTTAATTGAAAAACAGAAAAAACATTTTCAAATTGACACTCCTTCAATAATAAAGATTGATAGTGAAGAAGATTTATCGGATACTCAGATAAATGTAAAAGAGGTATTCTCTAATTATCAATTTAATTTTGGAGAATCTGATAAAGAATTATCTGCACTTGGAATTATTTCTTTGAAAGAAGCTACAAAAGCTATAGAAGACAAAAAGATAGATATTTTGGTTACAGCTCCAATAAACAAGGATTTATCATTTTCGGAGTCATTTAAATATACAGGTCATACAGATTTTCTAAAGAATTATTTTAGAACAAGCCCCTTAATGTTAATGATATCCAAAGAACTTAAAATAGCCTTATTAACAGACCATATTCCGATAAAAGATGTATCAAATGCTATTGATCAAGATATTGTTGAGAAAAAAATCAAAGCACTAGAAATAAGTTTAATAAATGACTTTCAAATAAAAAAACCTAAAATTGCAGTATTGGCAGTTAATCCTCATGCTGGCGATAATGGAGTAATAGGCAATGAAGACCAATCAATAATTACACCAGCAATTAATAGTTTTAAGGGAACTAAGAGTTCTATTAATGGTCCATTTTCAGCAGACACTTTTTTCGTTAATGAAAATTATAAAAAATATGATGGTATTATTGCTTCATACCATGATCAAGGGCTTATACCATTTAAAACTATTTCCTTTGGAAAAGGAGTAAATTTTACAGCAGGGTTACCTGTTGTAAGAACCTCACCAGATCATGGTACTGGCTTTGATATAGCTGGAAAAGGAATAGCAGACCACACCTCATTTACAAATGCAATAAAATTAGGTCTTCAAGTGTTTAAATTAAGAAACAACTTAGATTGACATTAAATAGATAAATTTTTATAAATTTGCCGCTCAATAGTTAAGTGATGAAATCGCTTTCACCATATTTGGTTAAATTTTCAGGACTGAAAGAAGGTGTTCATCTCTATGACTTTGAAATAGGAAATAAGTTCTTTAAAAATTTTGATTATTATGATTTTGCTGATGCAAACATTAAAACTATTCTTGAGCTAGAGAAGAAACCAACTTTACTAAACTTAAAATTTAGATTTAATGGAGAGGTTGAAGTTCAATGTGATCTTTCAATGGAAATGTTTTCATTAGAACTTGAAACTGACTATACTGTTGTTGTCAAGTTTAAAGATGATACAATATCATCTGATGATAAAGTAGTTTTTTTACCAACTGGATCAAACAGCATTGATGTTTCACACATTATATATGAGAGTATTATTCTTGCTGTTCCACAGAAAAAAATTCACCCAGGAATAGAGAATGGATCATTAAAATCTGAAATAATTGAAAAGCTTGAAGAATTAAAACCTAAAAAAAATTTTATTGAAAAGACTGACCCTAGGTGGGACAAACTAAAAGATTTATTATAAATGGCACATCCAAAACGTAAAATATCTAAGACTAGAAGAGATAAACGTAGAACACATATTAAAGCTGAAAAACAGCAAATATCAATATGTAAAGCTACTGGTGAGTCACACTTATACCATAGAGCGCACTGGCATGAGGGCAAGCTTTATTATAGAGGAAAAGTTTTAGTTGATTCTTTAGAATCAGAATAAAAACGACCTTTATTTATCAATTTAATTGTCAATTGACACAATTGATGTTAGTATGAAACCTAACAATAAAAGAAATATAAAAGCCGCTATTACTGGTGTTGGAGGCTTCGTTCCAGAAGACTTTATTTCAAATAAAGATTTAGAAAAGATGGTTGATACCAATGATGAGTGGATTACAGCCAGAACAGGAATAAAAAAAAGAAGAATTCTTAAGGATAAAGGTAAAGGCACTTCATTCTTGGCTATCAATGCTGCAAAGGATCTAATAGCAAAGAAAAAAATAAACCCTGAATCAATAGACCTAGTAATTGTTTCAACTATAACACCTGATTTTCATGGTGCATCAACTGCTCCTACCGTAGCTTCAGCAATAAAAGCAAAAAATGCATATGCTTTTGACTTAAGTGCTGCATGTTCCGGGTTTTTATTTGGTATGTCTACAGCTACTAGTTACATTGAATCAGGAAGATATAAAAAAGTTCTGCTAATTGGTGCAGACATGATGTCTTCAATTGTAGACTACACTGACAGGTCAACTAGTATTCTTTTTGGAGATGGAGCAGGAGCTGTATTGGTTGAGCCAAGTCTAAATGGATATGGCTGGGAGGATGAGTATCTCAGATCTGATGGAATAGGAGCAGAGTGGTTAAATATTAAATCTGGAGGATCTCTTTACCCAATATCAAACGAGACAATTGCAAATAAATGGCATTATATAGCTCAAGATGGAAAAACTGTCTTCAAGTCAGCTGTATCAGAGATGGCAAATGCTACGGAGCAAATTATTATAAGAAATGAACTTAAATCTGAGGAGATTAAATACTTGCTTCCTCATCAAGCAAATAAAAGAATTATTGATGCTACCGCAGAAAAGATTAATTTAGACAAAAATAAGGTTCTTATGAACATTGAAAATTACGGAAATACTACTGCTGCAACAATACCGTTGTTAATGTATGACTATGAAAAAAACTTAAATAAAGGTGATAAACTAATTTTAGCAGCCTTTGGCGCTGGTTTAACATGGGGTGCAGCATATTTAACATGGGCATATAACTAAATTTAAATACATGGATATAAAAGAAATACAAAATTTAATCAAGTTCGTTCATAAGTCTGGGGTGGAAGAGGTAAAGATTGAAAGAGATGACTTCAAAATTACTATAAAAACTAAGTCTGTTGCACCACAACATATAATTGTTGAGGATGTTCCAACTCCAGTTTCAATTCCTGCTAGTCAACCAATTACTCAAGCTGTTCAAGAGGTTAATAACCAAGAAACAACTGAGTCAGTAAATCTGGAAAATGACAATCAAGCGATAGTTAAATCACCAATAATAGGAACTTTTTATAGAAAACCATCTCCTGACAAGCCATCATTTGTTGAAGTTGGACAAAATGTTGCAAAAGGTGACGTTTTATGTGTAATAGAAGCAATGAAATTGTTCAACGAAATTGAATCAGATTTTGCCGGTAAAATCGTTAAAATTTTAGTTGACGATCAAAGCCCTGTTGAATTTGATCAACCATTATTCATTATTGATCCTTCCTAGAAATGTTTAATAAAATTTTAATTGCCAATAGAGGAGAGATTGCTATGCGTGTTATTAGGACATGTAAAGAAATGGGTATTAAAACTGTTGCAGTTTACTCAAAAGCAGATGAAGAGAGTCTTCATGTTAGATTTGCAGATGAAGCAGTTTGTATAGGGCCAAGTGCAAGTTCAGATTCTTATTTAAAATCATCAAATATTATTGCAGCTGCTGAAATTACAAACGCTGATGCTATTCACCCTGGATATGGATTTTTATCAGAAAATAGCAAGTTTTCAAAAATTTGTGAAGAGCATAAAATTAAATTTATAGGAGCTTCTCCTGAAATGATTAACAAAATGGGAGATAAATCCTCAGCAAAAGAAACTATGAAGGCTGCAGGAGTCCCTACCATTCCTGGGTCTGAAGGTCTTGTTCCTACTCTTGAAGATGCTCAAAATATTGCACTTGAAATAGGTTACCCTGTTATGTTAAAAGCTACTGCTGGAGGAGGAGGAAAGGGTATGAGAATAGCAAAAGATGCTAAAGAACTTTCTTCGGCATGGGAGCTTGCTCGTCAGGAATCAAAATTGGCTTTTGATAATGATGACATGTATTTAGAAAAATTCATAGAAGATCCTAGGCATATTGAAATTCAAATCATTGGGGACTCTTATGGTAAAGCTTGTCATTTATCAGAGAGAGATTGTTCAATTCAAAGAAGACATCAAAAATTAATCGAAGAAACACCCTCACCTTTTATAACAAAGGCATTAAGAAATGCAATGGGAGAAGCCGCGGTAAAAGCTGCTGAATCAATAAAGTATGAAGGTGCAGGTACTATTGAGTTTCTAGTGGATAAGCATAAAAATTTTTATTTTATGGAAATGAATACTAGAATACAGGTTGAACACCCGATAACTGAACAAGTAATAGATTATGATTTAATAAGAGAACAGATCTTAGTTGCTGCTGGTGAACCAATATCTGGTAAAAATTATTTTCCAAAGCTTTGCTCAATTGAATGTAGAATAAATGCAGAAGATCCTAACAATGATTTTATGCCAAATCCAGGAAAAATCTTAACTCTACATTTTCCGGGCGGTCATGGTGTTAGAATTGACACTCATGTATACAGTGGTTACTTAATACCACCTTTTTATGATTCAATGATAGCAAAACTTATAACTACAGCTCAAACTAGAGAAGAGGCAATAAATAAAATGAAAAGAGCGTTAGATGAATTTGTAATTGAGGGTGTGAAAACAACAATACCTTTCCATCAAAAGATGATGGAACACCCAGATTTCATCTCAGGAAATTATACTACTAAATTTATGGAGTCTTTTGAAATGTAGACTAAATGATCTTCATTTCAATTAATTTCTCAGCTATTTGAATTGTATTTGTTGCAGCCCCTTTTCTCAGGTTATCTGCAACAACCCAGATATTTATGCCGCTTTCAATACTAAAGTCTCTTCTAATTCTACCAACAAAAACCTCGTCCTTATTTGCAGAATTTATTGGCATAGGATATATATTATTTGCAGGATCATCCTCTACAATAAGACCAGGAGACTTTTTTAAAATTTCGAAAATTTGATCCAATTTGAATTGATTTTCAAATTCAATATTTACAGATTCACCATGACATACTTCAATAGGAACTCTAACAGCAGTTGAAGTAATTTGAATTGAGTCGTCACTTAAAATTTTTCTAGTCTCATTTATCAATTTGTTTTCTTCTTTTGTATAACCACCTTCCTCAAAAACATCACAATGCGGAAGAAGGTTTTGATCAATACTGTAAGGATATATCATTTCTGGGTCTGAATCTATTCTTTCTCCATTAAGCTGATCAATTGCATTTTTTCCTGTTCCAGATACTGATTGATATGTTGATATAACTAACCTTTTGATTTTAAATACTTTATGTAAAGGAGCTAAAACTACCATTAACTGCATTGTTGAGCAATTTGGATTAGCAATAATGTAATCATCCTTTGTTAGAACCTCAGAGTTTACCTCACTAACAACTAATTTTTTTGATGAATCCATCCTCCATGCAGAAGAATTATCAATAACTCTTGTTCCAACTTCAGCAAATTTTGGAGCCCATGCTAAAGATGTTGATCCACCCGCAGAAAATAATGCTATATCTGGTTTCATTTTTATAGCATCTTCAATGGAAACTATATTGAGGTGTTTGTTTTTAAAAAGAATTTTTTTGCCTATTGATCTTTCAGAGGCGACAGGGATTAAATCGCTTAATGGGAAATTTCTGCTTTCAAGAAGACTAAGCATGACATTTCCTACAACCCCAGTTGATCCTATTACAGCTACTTTCATGTTGATTTATTTTTTTTCATTTTTTTAAAAAAAACTGCCCTACTTAAAGGCTCATATTTATCTTTCTCACCTATTACCACAATGTCCTTTTTTTTATTTTTTCTATAGCTATAGTTAGCAACATTTCCGGATTTTTTACAAACTGCATGAACTTTAGTTACATATTCAGAGATCGCCATAAGGTTGGGCATTGGTCCAAAAGGGTTGCCAAGATAATCCATATCCAATCCGGCAATAATTACTCTAATTCCATTATTAGCTATTTTATTACAGACACCCACTATTTCATCATCAAAAAACTGAGCTTCATCAATAGCTACTACATCACAGTTTTTTAGCTTATTTAAAATCTCTGATGATGACTTTACTTCAATTGACTCAAGTTTGTTGTCATCATGTGATTCAATATAGTTTTTACTTCTTGAATCAATAATTGGTTTAAAAATTTTAACTTTTTGATTAGCTATTTTAGCTCTTTTAACCCTTCTTATTAACTCTTCAGTTTTACCAGAAAACATTGACCCACAAATTACCTCAATCCAACCAAATTGTTCATTGTTGTATGCAGGATTTTCTAAAAACATTTTGTAATTTAAATTGAAAAATAAGGCAAATTTATCAAAAAGTAATTCATTATTATAATTTATAGAAGTGTTTGAAAAGATAGAAAATAAAATAAAAGAGATTGCAGATAAAATATATAAATCCAATCAATCAGATCAGGATGAGATTTATGAGAATGCAAAAAAAATATATGAACTTGCCATCATATATAAATTTCTGTCAAAAAGTAAACAAAATGCTGATTGGGTATTGTACTCTGAGAAATTGAAGGAGACATTAAGACAGCTTGATTTATCATCAGAAAAAAATCAACAATTACCCTATAATGAAAGTGAAATAATTCCACTAATTGACTCTATCAAAGACTTAGTTACTGAGATACCAGAAACTGACGATGACAAATGATCCTCAACTATATATCGTGCCAACCCCTATTGGCAATATGGAAGATATTACCTTGAGAGCTATAGAAACACTTAAAAATTCAGATATTATTTTGGCTGAGGATACAAGGCATGCAAAAAAATTACTAAAGCACTATAATATTTTAACAAAAGTAAATAGTTATCATCTTAATAATGAACATAAAAGAGTTGATGAATACATTCAAAAGATAATTAATGGAAACAAAGTCTCCCTAATAACAGATGCCGGTACTCCTTGTATATCTGATCCAGGATTTTTACTTATTCGTGAAGCAATTAAAAATAATATATTAATTACTTGTTTGCCTGGTCCTACAGCTTTTGTGCCAGCACTAGTTATGAGTGGACTACCCAGTGATAGTTTTATTTTTGAAGGGTTTTTACCAAGAAAAAAGGGGAGAAAGTATAAACTATATGAAATCTCTCAAAATACTAAAACTACAATCTTATATGAATCACCCTTTAGAATAATTAAAACCCTTTCTGACATGAAAGAGACAATTGGTTCGGACAGAAAAATTGCTATAGTTAGAGAGATATCCAAAATCTATGAAGAAGTATTCAGAGGAACAATAGAAGAAGCGATTCTAGAATATAATGAAAGAACAATTAAGGGTGAATTCGTAATCTGTATTGATAAATCTTAATGAAAAACTGGATTAAAATTGATCAACCCAATATTGATGAGGTAAATTCTCTTCAAATGGACTTAAAAATTCCTCACTTTATTTGTTCGCTTTTACTTCAACGTGGTGTTAATTCTTTAGATAAAGCAAAATTTTTTTTTAGACCTGAATTAGATTCTCTTCATGACCCATATATGATGAAGGATATGGAAAAAGCTGTAGTAAGGATTAACAATGCTTCAAGTGAAAAAATTATGATTTTAGGAGATTATGATGTTGATGGAACTACTTCAACATCTATGCTGTTTACCTATTTCAGTCACAGGAATTATGACCTATTATATTACATACCAGACAGATATAAAGAAGGATATGGGGTATCGTTAGAATCAATTGATTATGCAAAAGACAACAATATCTCATTAATAATCACTGTAGATTGTGGAATAAAAGCAGTAAATCAAGTTGAATATGCCAATTCAAATGGAATTGATATAATTATTTGTGATCATCATTTGCCTGACACTAAAGTTCCCGAAGCTTACGCAGTTTTAAACCCTAAACAATCAGACTGTACCTATCCTTTTAAAGATCTTTGTGGTTGTGGAATAGCTTATAAATTAATAACTGCACACAATTTAAAATCAGAAAATAAATTAAATATTCGAAGTCTTCTTGACTTTGTTGCATTAGCAACAGTTTCTGATATGATGCCTCTAATTGATGAAAACAGAATTATGGTATTTCATGGATTGAAGGAAATTAATAACAATCCTAGACTAGGACTTAGAAACTTTTTGAAATCAAATAATAATAAAGTAGATGAATCAAAGATATCGTTTAACATTGGGCCAAGAATAAACGCTGCAGGAAGAATGAAAAATGGAAAAATTATTGTGGACCTTCTAGTTGAGGAAGACCCTAACAAGGCTATGTCTTTATCAAACGAAGTAGAATTTCTGAATTTAAAACGCAGGGCTACTGAAAAAGATGTATTTGAAAATGTAGTTGAAAAAATTGACTACAGTAAGTACTCCAATATTTTTTATGGTCCTAACTGGAGTACTGGTGTATTAGGAATTGTTGCCTCAAGAGTTATTGAAAAATCATATAAGCCTACTATAATAATTACTGACTTTGATCAAAAGTTACTTACTGGATCTGTAAGATCTGTATCTGGATTTGATGTTTATGATGCATTGGTTAAATGTGAAAAATATTTACATCAATTTGGAGGTCATAAATTTGCAGCAGGTTTAAAAATCGAAAAATCTAAATTAAATCTATTTAGTGAACATTTTGAAAAAACTGTTAAAGAGGCTGTTAATGGAAATATGTTTGAAAGAAAGCATAAGTATGATCTTGAAGTTTCTTTCGCAGACCTTACTATTGAAAATGTAAAGATAATTTCAAGAATGTCTCCTTTTGGTCTTGAAAACAAAAGACCAGTCTTCAGGTCAGATGATTGCAAAATAATTGATGATTTAAAATTTGTTGGTAAAGAATCACAAATCGTAAAATCCTATATAATGGATTCAACAAATACTAAGATTCCATTTATTTCATTCAGTAAAAAGGATGAGCTTGTTAATCTAAAATCGTCTTTCAGTATTCTCTTTACTACAAGCATCAATTCATATTCAGGTAAAGAACAAGTAGAGATAATAATTAAAGAAATTAGTTCAAATTAAAAACCCTGCCGAAGCAGGGTTTTTTTAAGAACTAATTTTAACTTTTAGAATCTAATATTTAATCCTAAGTTCCATGTTGTTCCTTTCCCAAAATAAACTTGATTTGCTACATTAACTCCATTCCAAGTTCTTCCGCCATCATTGTGGAAGTTTGTTTGAGATTGTGAAATATATTCTTCATCTAATAGGTTGTTAATATTCAGTCTAGCTGTTGTATCATATCCTAATAAACTAAATCTATATGTTGCACCTAAGTCAACTGTTCCCCATGATGGAAGTTTAATTGAGCCTCTATTATCTGAATTTCTAAACTCACTATCAAGAGGTCCAAATCTTCCATGAAGGTTATCATAGCTCATCATATCTAAATCCATAGAAATCTTTGAAGTAAGTTTATAATCAAGACCTAAGTATAAAACTGTTTGTGCTGCATCACCAATTTTTACACCATCTAGGTATAAAGTTCCAGTCTCTCCAGCTGGTTGGTTATTATCTGTGAAGTAGGAATCTCCTTGGAAGTTTTTAGAATATTTCCAGTTTCCAAGCGAGGTCATACCTCGTACTCTCAATCTACTCGATGGATACCACGTCATTTCAGCTTCAATACCTTGGTGAGTTTGCTCTACACCTGTATAAATAATTCTAATACCTTGATCTCCAATTGAACTAGATCTTCTAAAAGTTCTATCACCCCATACTGTATGATATGCATTTATATTTGCTTTAAAATTAGAAGATATAAATCCATATCCAAGCTCAAATGATGTGAATGATTCGTTTGTTATATCATCAGCCTCTTCGAAGTTATAATCAGCATTAGGAAATACTCCGTCAAATGATGGAGGTCTTTTAATTTGACCGATATTAAAGAAAATATTAGAGTTATCATTCATTCTATAGTTAGCGCCACCTTTTATATATCCACCATCAACAGTAATTTTTCTACTTTTAGTGTCTGGAGCAGCAGTATAGAACCCTTCCCATTGATATTTCTGACTTGATGTACCAAATTGTAGCACGGCAGAAAATTTATCACTACCTGTGTATTCAACTAGTCCATTGACACCAGTCCAGTCTACGTGACCAATGTAGTATCTCTGAGAACCATTGGGATTATCCATTCCAAGATTTTTAAATGGGCTAGCTTCGTATGTATCTACTATAACTGTTCCAATTCTATCTCCTTCTCCTGAAAAATTAAATCCATTAATTGTAGAGATATAACCATCTAATCCAAACATTGTTTCAGGTCCTCTTCTATGATATGCTTTGTATGACCTTAAATCTAATCCTACCTCATATCTAAAGTTTTCAGAATCAATTTTAATTTTTGAAATACCTCCCAACCAGTTGTGTGAGTTTGTTGAGAATCTTCTTATTGTAGTATCAGCAGCCCACTTACTTGGAAGACCATCTATATCATTATAGTAACCAAGCTTCATTCCCTTAAACTTACCGCTTGTAGGGACATATGCTCCTGCAGTATTTTTTTGTACAGCTACATTCCAATTAATTGTATAGTCAGGATTTCTCCATTCACCGTGATCTTCAAGGTAGTCCGCAAAAGACTCATTAAAAGATGTTGTTCCAAAAGAACCTCTTCCTCTAAGTCCTGTTCCTCCTCCTCTTCC
>Ga0255753_1003821_pt1 | contig 15453 bp, 7 predicted proteins | sample 041ome_10_FD_179953 | JGI IMG/M metagenome (GOLD analysis project Ga0255753, IMG submission 179953) | Coastal salt marsh microbial communities from the Groves Creek Marsh, Skidaway Island, Georgia - 041412US metaG (version 2) | ecosystem: Environmental > Aquatic > Marine > Intertidal zone > Salt...
CTTCTGTTGTTGTTGTTTAAGAGAGAAAGAAGAAGAAGAAGATGGGGAAAGAACGCTTCTCCGCCTTCGACGTGTGCGCGGAAGTGTCCTGCTTGAGACGCTCGATTTTAGGCTTATGGTGCGTACAAATCTACGACGGCACGGAGAAGAACTCGTTGCTCTTGAAATTCAACGAACCAGCGGCATCTTCTTCTGAGGAGAGGACGGGAGGAATCCGCGGCGGCGAAGTGAGCGAAGCGAGGAAAGTGAACCTTCTCGTCCAACCTGGAGTGAAACTGCTCGTAACGAGATACGCGAAACCATCGACATCGAGCGGTAAAAGCGATGGGAATGGGAGTAAAGAACAACAAAGTGGAGGCCCGTCGAACTTTGTGCAAAAACTGCGGAAACACGTGAAGCAGAAACGGTTGAACGATATCCGACAGCTCGGGATGGATCGCGCGGTGTTGTTGACGTTCGGGGCGAACGAGACGGAGACGAAGTTGGTGGTGGAATTGTACGCGAGCGGGAACGCGGTTCTGTGCGATAGGGAGTTTATGGTGATGACGTTGTTAAGGTCACACGTGGATAAGAGGAAGAACTTGAGGATACTGGGGAAAAGGAGGTACCCGGTGGAGCGGTTTCGAGCGTTTCGGATGCCGACGAGAGAGGCGTGGGAAGACGCGCTGAGAGGGGTGTACCAGGAAGAGGAAAGAGCGGTAGATTTAGACGAAGACGAAATGGAAGACGAAAAAGCGTACGAGGAGGAGAAGAAGAGAAGAGAGTTAGAGCGGTTGGCGAATATCCGCGCGCCGCAAACGTTGCGAGAGTGCTTGTGTCGCGGATTTTCGTTCGCGCCGGCGCAGTGCGAACACGTCGCGGCGAAAGCCGGCGTAGAGAAAGGCATGCTCGCACCACTCCCTCTCGAGAGCGAGGACGTGAAAGGAAAAATTTACGAGAGCATAGAAGAAGAGTTTCGTTGGTTTCGAGACGTGACGGAAGGGAACGTGTTTCCAATTCCCGAGGTGACTTGCAAAGCGCTGACGATGGAATTGTTGACATCGTCGTCGGGAAAAGAAGAAGACAAAGGGAAGAAGAAAGAACCACAAATTGTCGAGGTATTCGAGGACTTCTCTCCGCACCCGATGAAACAAAACGAAAACAGGAAAACGGTCTCGATCGACGAGATTTTAGGTAGGGATAGTAGTGGAGAAGAAAAAGAGGAGCAAAACGTGTTCAACGACGTTTTGGACGAGTACTACGCGAAGCTCGAGTTACAACAAGGCGTCGTGCAAAGAAATCGCGCGGAAGCGCAAGCGTTGAAGAAATTCGAGAAACTGAAGAAAGATCAAGAGAACAGGTTGAAAGTTCTCGAACGCGACGCGGAAAAAGAGGCGCAGAGAGCGGAACTGATCTCTCGGAACGTGGATGATGTGGCGAACGTGTTAAACGCGGTCAACGACGCGTTGGCGAGCGGGATGGCGTGGGACGATTTAGAATCTATGATTCACGAAGAGAAAAGGAGAGGCAATCCAGTCGCGAAGTTCATTTCGAGCTTAGATTTGAAGAACAACCAAGTGACGATAAAGCTCGCTCCGAAAGAGGACGTTGAGATTGACGAAACGACCGGCGAGGAAGTCGTCGTGAAGAAGCACAAACCGATCGACATCCCGCTCGATTTGAGTTTATCGGCGTTCGCGAATTGCAACGCGCGTTTCGACCTGAAGAAAAAACACGATACGAAACTTGATAAGACGGCTAAACACCACGACAGAGTCGTTTCGGACGCAGAGAAGAAAGCGTTGATGAAAATAGAGACTTTGAGAGAGAAAGCCCTTCCAGGCGCGAAAGCAGCGCGAACGCCGTTTTGGTTCGAAAAGTTCATCTGGTGGGTCACCTCGGAGAATTGTTTAGTTTTACACTCGACCGATAACACGCAAGCAGAAATGCTGTTCGCGAAATACGCGAACAGAGCGGAAACTGGGAACGATTGCTTCATCTTTTGCGACGAAAACGGCGCGCCGGCGATTACGCTCGTCAAACCGCCGCCGCGATATTCCTCGGCGAATGGTAACGGCGAAAGCGCTACTACGCTGAAAGTGCCCTCTCTTTCACTCGCACAAGCTGCGCAGGCTACCGTCGCGAGAAGTGAGTGTTGGGCCAAGAAACGGTCCGCGTCGGCGTGGTGGGCGAGAGCGCGAGACGTTTCCAAACGTCGATGGGACCTACCGGAAGATGCCAGTTTGCTCCCGAGCGGTAGTTTTGCTCTCGTGAAAGGAGCGCGCAAGAAGTTCTTACCGCCGGCGAAACCGGAAATGGGTTTCGGTTTACTTTTTGCCGTCGTCGCGAGTGGTGAAAATACCTCCGGACACGAAAAAGAGCGCGTGGTAAAATCAGAATCCGCGGATGCGACGTTTTACGACGAAGACGGGGACGAAAGGCGTGGTCGTAATATTCGAGAAATAAGCAGCGCGGAGGAGGAGGAGGAAGAGGAAGAGGAAGAAAACGAAGAAGAAAACGAAGAAGACGAAGAGGAAGAAACGAATGTAAATGGCGAAAAAGTGGTAAACGAGCTCGCCACGCAGATGGAGTCAAAAGCTTCGATCGATGCCGCAGGAAAAGGCAGAACGAAGCAAAACGAGGTTTTCGAAGGCACAAAAAAACGCCTCTCCGCTGCGCAGCGCAAACAGATGAAGAAGAAAGGCGGGGGGTTGAACGGTCGCGGTGACGACGACGACGTTTTTGACCCGCTCAAAGCGGCGGCCGCAGAGGCCGAGAGCAAAGAAACAAACATTTCTAACGACGACGAGATTGAAGAGGACGAAGAAGAGAGCGACATCGACGACGGGTGTAAAGAAAAGAAAACAAACGACGCCTCGTCCTTCTCGAATCCCAACAAGCCAAAGGTGCGCGGAAAATCCGCGAAAGCGAAACGCGCGGCTAAAAAATACGCCGAACAAGACGACAAAGATCGCGAACTGGCCATAAAGTTACTCACGATGAAGCAAAAAGAGTCGAAGAAAGATAGGAAGAAAGCAGCTTTAGTGACATCGTTGAAACCAGAGATGTCTTCTTCTTCGGATGCCGCGACGATGAAAAAGAAGCAAATCGTCCTTCCCGAAGCGCCGACGCCGGAAATGCCAAACTTGAAAGAACGCGGCATTAAACCTTTGGTGTACGAACCACCAGACACCATCGACGACGACGACGGGAACAGTAGCGACGACGACGAATCGACGAAAAGTCTCAACATCGCCGTCATCCACGAGCGTCGCGATACACAAACCGAAATCGCGTTGCGTCAACTCACCGCGCAGCCGTTTGAACTCGACGGCGTGTCCTTTTGTCTCCCCGTCTGCGCCCCGTTTCAAGTCCTCGCGAGTTACAAGTTTCGCATCAAACTCATCCCAGGAACGCAAAAAAGGGGTAAAACGGTGAAAGATTGCGCGAACATCCTTTTAAAAGCGCCGATATATGCGTCGAACGAGGAAAAAACCGCCGCGCGCGAAGCGCTCGAGACGAAAATCGAAGAGTGCGCTCGCTCGCTTCCGCTCGGCGGGTGTAAGATTACGCTGCCTCCGGGCGCGATGAAAGAGCTCCAAAAACAGCAAAAAGAGATGAAAAAGAATAAAGTCAAGACTAAAAAGTCCTAGAGAGCTGTCTGAGTGTTTCTACGCGTTCGTGTTGAAAATGTACTCATCATCGCATTACCGCCGCTAAAACTCTACTCTCTGCGCGCTTTCGCCCGGTGCCAAAAGTGACTCAAATCGTTCATCCTTTCCACGCACAACCCGGGGATTTCCCCTCGTTCTTCTCGTATTTCTCGAAAATTCCCGAACGCACCTATCGTTTCGCTACACGTCGCGCACAACGCCATTAAAAATGCCACGAACAGTTCCATTTTGATCGAGAATGCGATGAATAATAAAGATGCGTTGTTGTTCTCCTCGTGCATCTTTGCGCTCGATTTTGACTGAACATGAATCTGTCTCGACGCCGCGTGGCACACGACGAGAAAGGACAAAAGGAATACCACGAGGCCTTTTTGCCTCTGCGTATTCGCGTCCATTTTATCTACTCGCTCGCTCTCTCTCTTTATATATATCTCTCGCGTGCTCCTTCCTTTTTACGTCAGAGTTCTCCGCACACAAAAGCGAGAAAAAGTGTCGACATTTTCGGGAAAATTCGTCACTCTGCGCGAGAGACTAAAGACGATGAAAGAGGAAGAGGAGCGTCGATCGCTGCTCCTCGTAACGACTCCGCGTTCGAAAAGAAGTAATAATTTCAGCGAGAGTTTCAGTCGCTTTTTGAAAAGGAAAAGTAGTTCGAGGACGCTCGAGGATGATGCGTCTTCTTCTTCTTCTTCTTCTCTTTTGTCGTCTGCTTTGACGGGGACATCGAGCCGCGTGATGATGATGTTCACGATGTTTACGTTTATGTTCGTGGGTATCGCGTTTGAACGAACGAAAAGAGAAGGAGAGAAAGGAATGCGTTTTCAACACCTCGGAGATGCTCTGAATACGACCACCGATGATATCGCCGAGAATACGACGAGTACTACGAAGTTAACGTTCACGTTATACACCGCGTGTTCCCCAATGGACAAAGTCTTGCCCACGCTGAGAGGCAAAGGAAGCGACGATATCAATGACGACGATGTGAAAGAATACGACTGGTTTTCCAGAGTCAAAGCGAAACTGGTACTCAAAGACGACGACGAGAATATCGGCGGGAACGATTTTAGCTTCAACAGAGGTATTCCGATGGAGCAGATAACATGCGGCGAGTATCGCGTCGAGACGGGGTTGATGAAGCGAGGGACGGCGTTTGGGTTCGCCTTGTACGAGATACCACGCAAAGATGATGATGATGATAATGTTTCGAGTTTAGGAAGATTGATACATTACGAAAACCAACGGAACGACGCGTACGAGTTCGAACCTGAGGGAGCGGTCGTGGTGAAAGATATCGGGTGTTTGACGACCGATCCCAAGAGAGTGGATAAAAGGTGCCCGTGGGGTGAGAGAGGCGGCGTCGTCGGCGGGTACTCGTCCTCAATCGCGGAAGACGAACGCGAACATCCGTTTGGAATGCGCGAGTGCACGTATAAGTACGAATACGGCGACGTGACGTTTTATAACCGAGTCTTTGACGGGAAGCAGTTGGAGTACGTGTGGGGGAGTTGTTTAGAGTCGTGTCCGGCGTTTACGAAACATCCGTTTTGCGCCGCCGCGGCAACACCAACATCACCACCCATAGAAGAAGTAGAAGAAAAGAAAGAAGAAGAAGAGGAAGAAGAATCATCCACGAGCAATCAAACCTCCGAAGTCAACGACGAAGAAGAAGAAGATGAGGAAAACGAAGAAGAAGAGTTTACGTGCGAAGATGGCCATCACGTCATCGCCGACGGAGAGACGAATTCCTGCGGCGAATGCCCGCCTGGTTCTTTTTCGTTCACGCCGAACGACGCGTCTTGCCAACTGTGTCCGAAAGGATTTTTCCAACCGTTCGGTAAGAGCGAACGGTGCGAGGCGTGTCCGAAAGGCATGTACCAAGACGAAGAAGGTCAGAGGTTTTGCAAACCGTGCGACGGATCGGAGATATCGCCGGACGATATGACAGAATTGAAGATGGAGGAGTTGCACGACGAAGGCGTACCAATCGGTGGCGTCGCATGGAAAATGGTATCACCCGCCACTAATGATTCGCCATCGTCGTCTCGTTTAGGTGTCACAAAGCGTCGTTCATCTCGTCGCGAACAAAACAATAGCAATCGTAAACTGTTAGGAGGAGGTTTATTCGGTAAAGGCGGGTGGTTCTCGGACGATGACGACGAGAACGATATCAACGGCGACGGCGTCGTCGACGCGAGGGACGTCATCGAGCGAGAAATTGAAGACGCGAGAGCGAAAGGTAAAGGCGCGGAGAGTAAAGATCAGTGCGTCGCGTCGTCTGCTTCGCCGGTCATCGTCGTCGACGACCAGGACGGTACCATCGCGACGAACGACGACAAGAGCACGCCGATTGACGTAAACGTCACGAGTGAAATGACGAAAGATAGAGTGATTCCAATGCCGACGACGCCGAAGGTAAACGTCGTCGTGAGCGACGAAGCGAAAGAGGCGAGGAAAGAAAGAGAACCGGAAGCCACGTTTGAATCCGCGGCTCAAGAGACTCCTTTTCCGGTCAACACTCTTGACGCGGCGGCGGGTAATGTTTCCACCAAAGCGACTGAGATTGATCCGGAAGTCATCGCCGACGAAGCCGCGACGCTTAAAAATTCCGTCCGTCACGAAAAAGAGCTGAACGATTTGCTTCGAGAAAAGGAAGTCGACGACGACGATACCATCGTGGACAAGAAAATCGTGAAAGAAGAGGCAATCATCGAAACGTTCGAGAAAGTAAACGTCAAAGAACTCGAGAAGATTGATCAGACGTTAGCATCCGTTGCCGCTGAAGAAGCGGCGACGGTAAAAGACGCGTCCTTATCCACATCGGTAGATGTCGAAGAAACCAAGGAGGATTCAACGGCGACAACGACGACGATGACATCTTCTTCTCCTTCTTCTTCTTGCGACGAAACCGTGCGAGGTGAATTCGGCGTCGGCTACCGCGGGTGTCAAACGACCACCAGAACTGGGAAGAAATGCATCGACTGGTCCAAACAACCGTTCGGGAGCAAATACGGCGTCGCGCACGCAAAGTGGTCGCACCAATCGCAACCCGATTTCATGGATGAAAATCCGCGGAACTATTGCCGAAACCCGAGCGCATCCGCGGATGGCATTTGGTGCTACGTGGACGCGCAAGGCGGCTTCGATTCGTGCGAACCAATCAAACGATTTGCCGCCGGTTTAGGCATCGACAACCTTCCCATCGAAGAAGAAGAAGAATCAAAAGAAGTTAAAGAACAAGAAGAACAAGAAGACGTCTTCACCATCGCCGCGGCGGATCGCTTCGAGAAAGAAAAGCAATTTAGAGTTTAGGGTCTTAGATAAAATTAGGGTTTAAGAGTACACAAATTGAGGAAAAAATGGTACAAAATTCACACAAAATACGCTCTCTTTTGCTGGTACATACACACACACGTAAGATGTCGACTGGGGAGGAAACCCATCCTTTACTTTTGTCCAAGAACACGAAGTGCAATACTCTTTCTCTTCACGACGACGTGAACGAAAACGATGGCGTTTTGAAAGTCGGATTTGATGTTGGGGAAAAATCATTACAGAGGAGGAGCCGCGGACATCAATGTGTCCTCCTCGCGTTGGCGGCCATCGCATGCTCGCTTCTCGTCCTGAAAATACGCGTGCACTCAGAATTCGACGAAACAAAGCTAGGCGCGACCACGTACTACGAAAATCCAGTGTATACGGATCAAAACACCGACCCGATGACGGAGAAGAACGTAAACGATATCAAAACGTCTCGTTTGGCAGTCACCTTGCACACCGGGTGCTCGCCGCACGAAAAGCTCCCGTGGCACATCGAAGACAAATCCACGTGGGGTCAAGAAGTGGGCGCGAAAATCATATTTAAATCCGATACGAACGATTTCTTCTTCGAACGAGGGGTGGAGATGGAAAACGTTGGGTGCGGGTCGTATTCGATCGAGACGGAGGACTTACTCGTCGGCATGCAGTTCGGGTTCGCGTTGTACCAGAAGAATAATCAAACGGCGCACCAAGCGACGAAGGATATCGGGTGTCGATCGGAATCGGACTCGGATACGAGATGTCCGTCGTGGAAGTCACCGCATGGGGACGGTATCCGAGGCGGACCGATGGAGATGACTGAATGCACGTTTCAATATAAATACGGCGCGGTGACTTTTTACAACCGAGTCTTTGACGGCGAGACGACGGATTACGTTTGGGGAAGTTGTTTGGACACGTGCCCGGCGTTTACGAGAGCGCCGTATTGTGGGAAATCGGAAGAGGTGCCACAAATTGGCCAGCTCGAATTGAGAGAAGATGAAAAGTGCACGCCGGGCGAGTATTTACAAGCAAACGGCAAGTGCCAGAGATGTCCGGTTGGACATTACTCCGGGGAAGCCGAAGCGAGCGAGTGTCAGCCGTGCGCGGCGGGAACCATGCAACCGAACGAAGGTCAAACGGAGTGCATCGCGTGCCCGAACGGGTGGTACCAGAGTGAAATCGGTCAGCAATACTGCGAATCCTGCCCTGGCTCGAGAGCGGACTCGTCGAGACGCAAGTTACAAGGCGGCATGCTCGATAAGATGAAAAATTTCGATTGGTCAAAGTTCGGGTCCGTAGATGGCTGGGAATGGATACAAAACACAACCGAGACGATCGTGAACAAAACGGAAACCGCGTACGACGATGCCAAGAATGCCGTGAATAGCACGTTGACCAGCGGCGCGGACGCCGTGAAACAATCGGCGAAGAAAGCCTCGGACGCAGTCTCCGACACGTTTAGTAAAACGAAAGAGAGCGCGGAAGATTCAAAGGACACCGTCGATGCAGCCGCCGCGGACGCGAAGGAAAAGACGGACGACGCAATCGACGACGCCAAAAAAAGCGCCGAAAAGACAACGGAGGATGTGAAAGTGGCGGCGAAGAAGACGCAAGAAAGCGCCGAAAAGGCAACGGAGGATTCGAAAGAAAACGTCGACGATGCCGTGAACGGCGTAAAGAAAGCGACGGTTTCCGCCGAAGAAGCTGCGGAAGACGCCGCCCACGACGCCAAGGAGAACGTCGAGAAAGCAACGACGACTGATCCGAAACAAGCTGTTGACGATGCCGCGCACGAGGTGAAGAAAGCGACAGTTTCTGCGGAAGAGGCTGCGGAAGATGCCGCCAACGCGAGCAAAGAGAGCGTCGAAGATGCCGTGGAAACGGTGGAAGACGCGGCAAAGAAAGTGGGGTCTCACGGCGGTAACGATAGCGATAGTGATGGTAGCGAAAGTAGTAGCAGCGAAAACACAAGCGACGACGACGTCGTCGTCGAAAAGAGCGTCTCAGTTGAAACGACGACGACGACGACGAAAGAGGCGAAGGAAGAGAGTAGCGGACCAGTCGCGCAGGCGACTACTCCTACTTCCATCTCTAGCGACGAAACTTCTTCGTCTTCTTCTTCTTCTTCTTCAACTACTACGAGCGCTGCTCCGACGACGACGACGCCGTCGACGACCACTTCGACTCCAACTCCTACGACTCCTACTTCCACCTCCTCCTTTGAAAACGGCGACAAAAGCACCAACCGCGGCGCCACTTCCCTCGCGCAGTGTCCGTCGGCTTCCTCTTCTTCTTTCGAGTTAGAAAAAGAAACAGAAAAAGAAGAAGAAGAACTCACGAGTCGAATCGGCCAAGCAAAAACGACACCACGAGCTTCGTCTTACCGAAGAGGGTTCCACCACATCGGCAATGGTGAAAACGGCGTCGCGACGCCGCCTCGCTCTTGGGCGGTGTAATATTATTAGTTAGCGCTTGTACACGACGAAAAATTTACCCATATGACTCTACAATGAAAACACCTTTACTCAGTGATAAAGAAACAAACAACTCTCCAACGCATCGAAATCAATCAGAATATCAATCCATCGCACGTAGGAGCAGTACCTTGGATTGCAAGGCAGACGAGACTTCCTCGCGCGTATATTACGTATAAAACCACTAGGCTACTGCAATTAAGTGTACGAAAAAATCTACCTTTTTTTCATTCATTTTCGTAAAACCAAAAATTCTCTTTTGGGACGCGTCTCTCGAGGGAAACGCATCACATTAAAAGTCACACGTATCGCGCGTAGTACACATACCTATCGTCCTATTTTTGTCACTTTTTCATCATGTCGACGAAAAGGAACGCGGGTTTACACCCAGAATCGCTCTCGTTGTTGCGTTCCATCGAGAACGACAACATGAACAGAAGAAACTCTACTCCCGATCGAGCGGGGAAAACCACCGGAGGCACGACGCTTGTCAAGCTTTTCGGCGGCTTCGGGGTCGCGTCGCTCGCGATCGCCAGTTACGTTTCCGGGTACAAGAGCACGTCCAGAGAGTTACTCTCTCTCGGTGAGAATAAAAGTGCGAAGAATAAGGTGGTGTTGCACACCGGGTGTTCGCCAGTCGCGCAGGTACGATATTAGATTTGATTGCACAACGCCGCGGCCTCTCTTTGAGTTTGAGACTGAAAATTTTGTCCTCCTATTATTAACTTCTCTCACTCTCTCTTACTCTCTAAACATTAAACAGTTACTGGTGGACACGTTCGAAGTGGAAGACTTGGCGGATTGGGGCGAAGTCGTCGGCGCTCGTGTCTCCATCCACGGGTTAACCGGCCACACGATGACGCACGGCGGGTGCGGTCGGTACGAGATCGAACAAGACGAAGACGTGCAGTTTCACCACGACGGGCCGTTTGAATTTACGTTGTTCGCGAACAATCCAGCGGATGAAGTTTCGGTGAAGGAAAGAAACGCGAACGTGACCATGCACATGACGGAGTGCACGAAAGAGTTTTCGTACGACGGGCAAAAGGTCATGCAGAGAGTGTTCGATCGAGACGGGGACAGACACTTTGTGTTTGGGTCGTGCGATCATCACTGCCCGGGATTTTACGAAGACGTGTTGACGCATTACGGGACGGCGTGTCCGGTGGATGAGAAGAGCGCTGAAACGGTTTTACCAGCGAATTCGACCGAAGGGTCAGATGCGGGGAAGTGTTCCCCGGGGTCGTTTACGAACACCAACGGCGAGTGCGAGGAGTGCCCGATTGGAACGTACACCGACGAGAGAGGGTCGACGACGTGTAAGAGATGCCAACCGGGGCAGTTTAACCCGTTCCCGGAGGCGCAAGGGTGCATGGCGTGCCCGGATGGGTACTTCCAACCGAACTGGGGGCAACAGTATTGCGTCGCCTGCGACGGCGACGCCGCTTTGGGGAAGAAAGAGTTTGCTTTGCAAGGCGCCTCGAAGAGAAAGTTGTTGGGCGGCTGGTGGGGCCCCGCAGAAGATGAGGACAGCGACGACGCGGAAGACGTGGAAATGAACCACGAGCAGTATCACAAAATCGGCGCGACGTCGTTGGATCAGTGCGGTGCGCCGGCGGTGCAACAAAGTGCCGACGAGTACGAGAAAACGCAAGAGCATGAAAACGACCCGACCTTTGACGCGACGCCGGGAAGCTCGAACGAACCCGTCAACGACGGTCCGAACGGACCGGCGGCGACGCCGGTGTTGACTGGGAGAACCGATAAGCTTGGTCACTGCGTGTGCCCAGGTACGAAACCGAAACCGAAGCCTGTCGATGCCTCCGGATCATCTCCTTCGCCGACCTCGTCGTCTTCTTCGTCTGAAGTTGAAGTGAACCCGGTGACGCACGTCGTCGCGGGCCAACCGTGCGGACCGTGCGCACCTGTGGTCACACCAACACCGGTGACGACGACGCCGACGACGACGGTTGAAGAAGAGAAGAAAGATGAAGAGAAAGAAGATGCGTCTACCGATGTCAATTCTTCGCCGATTGAAGATTCCACGGCGACTACGAACACGAACGACGACGGCGATTCGGCGGCTCCGGAGGTGCAAGATGAAACGAACCAAGAACCGATTGAAACTTCCGCGGCGTCGGAGGAAGAGCCAACACCTACTCCGGAAGGTCCAGTGACGACTGGTCCGGCCTCTCAAGGTCCTGGCCCGGAAGTAGATGGGAACAACAACAACAATAACAGCGATGCACCGCCGCAAGAACAAGAAGAAGAAGAACAAAACGATACGACAACTGACATCACGACGCAAGAAGAGAACGACGATGATGAGCAAACTCCGCCGCACCAACCCAATGCTGAACAACCTACGTCGGCGACCATTACCTCCGCCTCCACTTCCGCCGCGGACGCCGCGAACACGACGCTCCCGGCGGCGGACACTCTCTCGAGCGGCGAAACCGTCTTGGAACAAGAAACGAAAACCAGCACTGGTTCCATCATCAACGTCGAAACTCAATACACCGCCGACGGTGAAATGATCAAAGTTACTACGGTTACCAACCCGTCCGGCGCGTCGGCGACGACCGTCATGCACGTCGAAAACGCCACCCTCCCGTTGGCCACGTGCGACGAGATTGAACACGGCGAGTTCGGCGTCGGCTACCGAGGATGCCAAGACAAAACCAGAGACGGTCAGCAGTGCATCGACTGGAAAGACCAGTACATCGCAGATGGCGAAAAACCGTACACGCACAGCAACTATCCTCTCGGCATCGAAGAAAACCCGGGGAACATGTGCAGAAATCCCGCGGACGACAAGAGCGGCATCTGGTGCTTCACCGGTACCGACGGCAGCTGGCAAGTCTGCTCGCCGCTCATGCAAGCCGAGGCGGATTAATTTATTACTATATTACTACCATACTATTCCTAGCTTACTTATTATTTAATGAGACGACATACTACTATACATGTGTATAAAATTCTTTCTTTTTCGTTGTTCTCTCCTTGAAACGAAAAGACGTTTTTTTGCTTTATCCATCCCAAAAGGATTTCGTCATTATATCTACTTTAGTACAAACAAGACGCAAAGTAAAGAGAATAGTAATCGATAACACAGCAGTGAGCCAATACTACTAAGAATGAGAGCGACGATTAGTTCTTCCTCCGTTCCTTCGTCGTCGTCGTCGTCCTCATCCGCTCGTTTTGGATGCTCTTCATCATCATCTTCCAAAACGAAACGACAGACGACAAAAGCGACGATGAGTTTGACGATGTTTACTAGAAGACATAACAGAAGAAATACAACAACAGATACTACTATTACGAATAAAGCAATTCAAGACCCGTCCATCGAGACGACCGGTCGTCTCAACGAAACGCTCGAGGTTGAAGACACCGCGTCCGCAATATTTCCAAAAATCGGCATGCACCCAGACCGAGAGCACTTGGTGGAGAAAGAGGGAAATTTTTCGTGGACGAAACAGTGGTACCCGGTCGCGGTGGCAGACATGATCGACCCATTAAAACCACACCCGGTGACGTTGTTAGGGACCGATTTGGTCGTGTGGTACGACTCAGTCGGCGAGAAATGGAACGTGTTTGAAGATAAGTGTCCGCACAGGTTGGCGCCGCTGAGCGAAGGGAGAGTCGAACCGGACGGATCGCTGTTGTGCGCCTACCACGCGTGGCGGTTTGACGGGGAAGGTAAGTGCACCGCGATGCCGCAGGCGAATAACCAGAGAGAAGAGGAACGGATTAAAGGGAACCCGCTGTCGTGTGCGAGCAGCCGACCGACCATGGAGGAGCAAGGTTTGATTTGGTGTTGGGGCGAAAGCAGTTCAGGTTCCGACGAGACGGTGAAAACGGAAGCGATGATGACGCCGGCGCCGGTGATTCCAGAGATGAAAGGGGTGACAAAAAGCGGCGAAGCGCCTGGTGGCGCCTATAGGAACCACTGGCAAATGCGCGATTTGCCGTACGGGTGGTGCGCATTCTTTGAAAACGCGATTGACCCGGCGCACGCGGTTGTTTCGCACCACACGTTAGTCGGCGATCGGTACAAAGATCCCGCCGGATTCGCGTGCGTCGTAGAACGACCGACGACGGATAACGCCGGGTTTCGATGCGCGATGGATCCGGCAGTGCCACCTTTTAATACCATTGGACAGTACGACGGTGAGGCGAGTTACGATTTTCAACCGCCGTGTTTGTTAAAAATCGATTGGCGACACGAGGAGTGTCGATTTTTGACCAGTCACTATTGCGTCCCGACGAAACCGGGATGGTGTCGACACTTGGTCGCGACCGTCTGTCAACGAAACGAGTTTAAAGAAGATATTCAGGTTCGAAAACACCGATGGTTTAAACTGAATTTGTTCACGTTGACTTCTCCCGCGTGGATGACGCACGTTTTAGGCCCGACGTTTTTACACCAAGACATGGTTTTACTCCATCAGCAAGAGAAAATCGTGATGAAGAAGCACATGGAAGAGTCTCCGGACGCGGATATGGGCGAAAAATGGAAAGATCAGGTGTTCATACCAACCGGAGCGGATAAGATGACGGTGATGTTTTACAAATGGTTTCGTAAAAACGGTCCGATTCCGTGGAAACCCGGGAACGATAAGATGCCGGAAATTGAAAAAGACGAATCGAAACTGTTCGACACGTGGGAGATGCACACGAAGTATTGCACGCACTGTAAAGGAGCGATGCGAAATACAGAAATTTTAACCTACGCGAGCTTAGCCGTCGCGTTTGGGTATTTCTTGAGCATGTTAGCCAGCGTCGATTACGCCACAGCTTTACTCGCTGCAGCTGATGAAGAGTATTCGTTGGTGGGCGTGTTGCGACGATTACCAACAAACTCGATATATTCCGACATGTTTTCTTGCTTTTCCTTCTTAGCCACGGCGTATAGCTTGGACGCGTTTAAATCGCTTTTCAAAACGTACAAGTTTTCTCACAGCGAGGACGACATCATGGCGGAAGGAACGGCGAAGATTGGATTAGCGAACGATGGCCCGAGTTTATACATTGATTTGGTCGATACCACGCTCTTCGGCGGCTTGAGCAAGGACAACAAGTTGAAGGAGCACTCGCGCGGATGTGAATGTTCGAATTGCGACACGAAGAATTTCGAAGGCATACGGTCGGTCGTCATGGCCAACAGAGTTCGAAAGAGGATGGCGGCGAGAGAGGACGAGGAAGGGAAACCGTGGGAACGACGTTCTTAATATAGTACATTGTTATATAACTTTGACTTTTAAAATTCAATCATCATCGGTAAAACCACTCTCCACCTCTTTCACAATCTCGTTCAAATACGGCGTCGCTTGCCAGCACGTGTACCCGCTCGCGCCGACGAAAATCAACGCGCACAAGAAACCAGGTAAACCAATCACCGCGAATACGAGCGAAAAGAACACCGAGGTGACAATCATGAGAGCGTATCCGATGCCCACCGCGGATTCGCCAGACTCTTTGGCTAAACCGAGAAGAGGGGCTAACCACCCAGGCGCGGCGATGGAGGAATCTGGAGGTTTCATGAGGTCTTTGACGAAATCCGGAACCTCGAAACCTTCGTCTTTCGCTTTGATTGTTGTGTTGATGTTTCTTTTTCTTTGATTGGAATTGTTGGTGACTCGAATCATCTTTTTGGACGATGATGATGCGATCGAATTGCGAGCGGAATAAATAGACGAAGAACTTCTTCTTCTTCTTCTCGTATTTTGCGCCGCCGAAGCGACAACAACAACGGAGGATACAGATGAAATCGCGCGCATTGTATTCAGGAGTCTTGCTTCTTGTTGAAGAGCGTCGTATTTAAAAGTGTGGTACGAAGAGGAAAAGGAAAAAGATATGCAAAACAGTAGATATCGAATCGTTTAAGGTTCATCTTTTTTTATTTTTTGTGTTTTTATATATTTTTTATTTTTGACCCTGTTTCTCCGGCGGGGGTGTAGCTCACATGGTGCGACGTGTTCCAACCACTGATGTTTTGATTAAACGCGTAATCTTCGTAG
>Ga0255753_1003830_pt1 | contig 15427 bp, 14 predicted proteins | sample 041ome_10_FD_179953 | JGI IMG/M metagenome (GOLD analysis project Ga0255753, IMG submission 179953) | Coastal salt marsh microbial communities from the Groves Creek Marsh, Skidaway Island, Georgia - 041412US metaG (version 2) | ecosystem: Environmental > Aquatic > Marine > Intertidal zone > Salt...
GTATAAACCGTAGTAGCACTAGTTCCTACGCTTGCTGATGTATAGTTTTTAAAAGTATTTGCCATATTGTTATCCTAGTGCTATAGCTAGAGCTAATGCATCACCTGCACGATCAAAGTCAGTAGAGTTTAATCCATCAAGTGTATCAGCATCTACGTTAAGGGCATCCACATAACTTTTAGTTACACGGGTATCTATGTCTGTATTTACTCTGGCTGTAGTATAATATAAGTTAGTACCTTCTGCAAGGTCACCTGTATCTTTTGTAGCTAATCGAGTGTCGAAGTCTGTGTTAGCTCTGGTGGTAGTGTAGTAAAGGTTTGTACCTTCAGTTAAGTCTGTAGTATTCTTAGCACTGAATGCTGTGTCAAACCTAGCTGATGTATAGTAGAGGTTAGTACCCTCAGTTAGATCAGTAGTAGTCTTACCAGAGAATGCAGTATCAAAACGTGCAGTGGTGTAGTATAAGTTACTACCTTCTGCAAGGTCACCTGTGTCATGATTGCTAAGGGAAGAGACTGTACCTGTAACATTACCTACCAAGTTAGTAGTTAAGTCTTTATTCATAGTCCAGCGGTCAGTAGCTGAATCGTATGTAAATGTAGCAGATGCACCATCAACACTAATACCTGCACCATTAGCTGCTGCTGCATTAGCTGCACCTGATGCTAGAGTAAGGTTAAGATCATCTACGGTTACAGTGGTAGAGTTAATAGTAGTCGTAGTTCCATCTACTTGAAGGTTACCTAAAATAACCAGTGTACCTGTAGCATCACCATAAGCTGCTGGGTCAATAGTAAATGTAGCTGGGCCACGTAGATACCCACTAGTAGTAATATTACCAATGCTTAAATCATCATTAGCATCTAGTGCTACAGCCTTTTCAGCAGGTAAAGTAATAAAGATGTCTTTAGTACCAGAGCTAAAGCTAACAGCAGAACCACTGTTGCTACTCTCTAGAACTGTAGTACGTGATATTGTTCCAGCAGTGCTGTCGTATGTACCAAGCCCTACTTCCCATTCATCTGCATCTCTGTGAGAAATAGCATAGTAAGTTGTATCAGAGTTAGAAAGTACAGCACCAAAGCTTTGAAAACCTTCAACGGCACCACCGAGTGTTATATCACCAGTGCCAGATGTAGTTGTAGTTTCTTTTACTCTATCTCTTAAAAGTAGGGCCATAGGTACAAACCTTATGCAATACGAATGATAGCGTTAGATGCATCTGCTGTTGGCAGCTGAATTGTAAAGTCACCGTTGGTAGAAGTCTTAGTACCACCAAAGTCAATAACCGCAATAGCTGCATTTGATTTAGATGCATTGTAGATAATACAACCATCTGCTGAAACGGTAGCTGATGCCCAGGTTGTATCTGCAAAGTCTACAATAGCTGTTGAGCCTGACAGTGAAATAACTGGGCTTCCTAGTGTGTTACCACCAGTAGTGTAGTTAGTACCTGTAGCTTCATCCGATGCGACTGTAACGTTGCTGTAATTTGTAGTAGCTGCACCGTAAGTACCAGATGGAGTACTCTTAATCAGTGCAATTTTAATGGTATCTGTATCCAGATCGTGAACACCCCCAAGTAGTTCTTGCTTGAAGCTGTTGCACATTGCCGTTGTAATAGCCATAGGGAATGTCCTTATTAAAGTAAGCACAAGGGGGCCAGTACTTGACCAGCCCCCTCATTAGTTACATTACGCTAGGTTATAGCGTGCATTTACCAACGCTTCTGGGCGTAGGATTTTGCGACCGTACAGGTGCATACCACGAACGATGTCAGCAAATGAATCTGGGTCACGATAGGACTCAGTTTTGTTGATTTGTTCAGCAGTTGCTACTGCAGAGTCATGACCAGCTACGATAACACCGTAGTTGACTTGCTGTGCAGATGTACCTGTTGTCGAAGAACCTGTACCGATTGATGGTAGGTTGTTCGAAACGTATACACGGAAGCCGTTCCAGTTAGGAATTACCAAACCGTTACGTAGAGCGCCTGAATCTCCGAAGTCTGAGTTCAAGAAACGAGAATCTTCGTCCATCAAGACTTCCATCATAACTGGATCGATAACAACCCAACGACCTGCTTTGTCAACGTTTTGTTGATCAAGCAAGCGGCCCATACGTGCAACCAACATAGTTGGGGACACATATGTTGTTGGAAGTGCTGTTGCACCTGGCAAACGAGCAGCAACTGGGATAGAGTCACCTGCAACACCAGAAGTTGTGATGTTACCGAAATCGGTGATGTCTAGTTTGTTTGCTGCAAGCAATTCATCTGAACCAGCAGATGTGTTTGCTTTAGTACCGTTAACAGTTGTGTTAACTGTGTCAGCGTTACCATGCAATGCAGACTGTTTATAGCCTGACAAATAGCCCAATACTTCTTGGTCATGCTGATCAGCCAAGCGGTATGCCGCACGGTTGGTTGCAAGATCCATGAAGTTTACATGCGAATGGGCTTCCTCAATGTCGTCCATTTTGAAGGCAAAATAGTTAGCCTTATCAACGACTAGAGAGAAATCGTCATCCTGCAAATCTTGTGCTGTGACTGTTGTGCCACGAGCATATGCAGAAACTGAGATTTCAGGTTCTTTAATGATTTTAACAGTGTCGCCTTGGTTAGCGATTTCACCGAAATAATCAGAGTTTGTGATGTCTCCAACGACAGTAGACTTGCGGAAAGCAAGTTGTACTTTCTTGGAATAAATTACGGGAGAGAAGTTCCCGTTTGGCAGGTTTGTGTAACCTGATGCCGATGCAAAAGCCATAGTAAATCCTCCATGATATTTGGCTTAATAAAGCTAAACACCTTAAAGAGGCTGATCGTTTTCTAGGGTGCAGTTTATATACAGTTGCGCTACCGTATACCTACTGGGCCTATACTTGAGCAGGTAGTTCTTTTTAGTTTTAGACTTTTATATGAAAATTGGATTGAGACAAAAGGTAGTCATAAAGAGGCTTTTGTCTCTACTCCTATAGTTATACTGTTGATTATCTTATTGTCAACAGCTTTTATCTAGCTCTGCCAGATACATCGTAAACAAACTTACCCGAACGGATAGCTTTGTTAATTTCATCAGATCTAGCTTCAAATTCTTTTGCAGACATTCTAGCTACCTCTGACTCACGAATTACGTTACTAGCATCATCTACATCTACGTCTGTTTTACTACGTCTAGTAATTGTAGAAGCTGCTTCTTTAGCCTTAACTTTCTTTGCGTTTTTAGTAAGGCCTTTATCTACTTTATACAAATCAATAACACGTATTACTGATGCAGGATCGTCTGCGTTTTCATAAAGTGCATCTTGTACCCATTTAGGCTGCTCTTCAGCCCAATCGTGAAACTCATCAGAAGCTCGGAGATCGTCAAAGTCTTCGTGAGTTTTACGAATTTGATTTTCTGCTTTTACTCTTTGTACTTCTGATTGTGCCTGATCTAACTCTTTTAGTCTAGCATCTGCTTTGCTAAACATTTCTTGAGCTTTCTTAGCAGCGATTGTTTCTACAATACCAGCTACATCAGGATACTGTTTTGCCCACTCTTCGATATCTTCATCAGATTTAGGTGGAGCAATAGATTCCTTTTTCATGCGTTTTTCAAAGGATTCAAACTTTTCGTTCCATTCCTTTTCTTTTTCCTGCATGTGTCTTCGTAAATCACCATAACGTTTTTTAAAAGACTTTTCCTCACGGGTCAGGTTTGAATCATCTTCCGATGTTTCATAGTCCTCTTGGGCTTCTTTTTGTTCGGTATTACCCTCATCCGATACTTGGGCTGTCTCAAGTCCTTCGCCATCGGATTCTTCTTCGACTGTTTCACCACGAGCCTCTGCCTCTAAACGGGCAATTTCTTTCTCTTCGTCTTCAATACGTTTACGTTTACGTTCGTAGTTATAACCTCTGTCAACAAAACCTGCTGTCTTTGGTGCTGCTACTGCTGTTAGTTCAGGCATTATATTCTCCTTATGTTGGGGCCAGCTTTTAGCTGGGTAGCCTTATTTCTTACCTGCGAGTCCGCCTTTTTTGTATTGGCGTTTTGTTTGAGTTTTTGGTTTGCTGGCCATTAAGCCGCCTTTATTTAATAGTCCAAAGTTAGCATCTTCTTGTTTTAGGTAGGAGCTAGATGCAGCACCGCCTGGTGTAGATGTATCACCTGGACTTTCTTTAGAAAATTTGTATGTACTGTTTGCACTAGCAGGAGCCGTGGTCCTTCTATTATCTAGCTCTGGATCTGGATCATAACCATATGTTGGAGAATCAGATTGATTACTCTGTTGAATCTGTTGAATTGTTGTTTGTTGTTGTGCTCTTCTTGCTTCTTCTCTTTTTGCTTCTTCAGCTTTTTCCGCAGCAATTCTAGCTTTTTCTGCTTCTGTTGCAACAGATTGATCTATAAGTTTTTTTCTTTCTGGACTAATAGATCCTGCAATCAATGCACGTTTAGTTGGGTCTTTAGCTAACCCTGCAATAAACTCTGGCATACCACCACCATCTTCAGTCTTAAGATCTTTAGGTGTTTCAATACCAATAGAGTTTAAATACTGAATAGTCATCCAATCACCATCAGCATATCTACCAAAAGCATCTTTTGCAATTTTTGTACCTAAATCTTGTTTACCCATGTACTTTTCAATATTATCCCGAATTTGCTTTGCAGCTGTAGGGTCACCAGCAGCTTCCAGAATATTGGCTTTAGCGTATTGACCAGCAATGTTTCTCATGCTTACAATTTGACCTACACCAGGTATTTGTCGAAGGATACTTTCAGTAGCAGTTGGATCTGCAATATCTGTCGTAGTCCAATCTACACTTTCATACCAAGGTTTTGCTGGTTCTGTGGGTACTGGTGGTGGACCGTCATTATTATCGCTAACAGTTTGAACAGGTGCTTGTACAGGCATTGCAACACAAGTTTGTGTAGCTGGGTCATAAGACATACCTTTTCTAGCACAAGATTCTGCAGTTTCCTGAATAGTAATTGTAGGTGTTACTGGAACAGATTCTATTTGTCCAGAATCTGCCCTAGGAAATATTGTAGCACCTAATGGGAATCCTGTAAACTGTCTTTGTTGGGCTTGTTGACCTGCAGTCAAAATATCCTGATCAGTTTGAAGTCCGCCTTCAGCAAAACCCCCAACAGCACCGCCTCCGTACATGCCCATCATTTCTTGGATAGCAGCTAGTTCTTCTGGGGTAAGATCCTCGTTACCTTCAGGACCACTTTCAAGAACAGGTTCACCACCTATTCTACCATTCATTTCCATGTCTTGCAAGCCTGTTTTTGCTTCTTGACGCAAATCTTCAAAGAATTTTACACCGTAGTATCTGACGACATCAGCTGGAACTACATACTCCCCTTCAGACAGTTGCGCAGGAATGTCATCCCTAACCTCATTAGCCAAAGACCCTGAAGGTACTTCATTACCCGATACTGGATCTTGTCTCACTCCATCGTCACGCAAACCTCCGTCTGCGAATGCAAAACTCATTTGTTCGTTCATGCTACTTACTGCGCCTCCTTCGGCAAATTGTCTTGATGCTTGACTTGCATATTTTAAAATATTTTGTGGAGAGTAAGGTCCATCTACTTCTTCAGCACCATTATAGTATCTTACTTCTGCTTTAACACTAGGCGCACCAAATTCTTTTGCTATGGCAACCCTATTGTTACCTTCCATAATAAATGCCTTACCCTTATGGTTAATACCAATAATAATCTTATTACCTTTTTGATCAGGTATAAATCCTTCTTCTTCTACAGACTTTTTTAAACCCACATATTTTGGATTAGACATGTCCGTAACTTCGTCGTTAGCACCTTTTAGTGTAGATAAAAACTCAGTATCAAGATACAAAGGTTTCTTATTGTCGATACCTAAAAATGCAGTCTGTGGACCTGACAAAAGTTTTTGAGCTGACTTACCACCTTCTTTTGCATACTTTTCTGCAGAGGCTTGTTTGTTCTTTGCCCAATCTGTATTTCCCCACTTAGCTGGGTTATCTACGTAATAACCAAAGTCTTCAAGAGTGGGGTTTGCACGCTCTGAAGTACTAGGTGTCAACCCTAGTTTATTTTTAATTCTGCCAAATATACTTGTTGTCTGTTTATCAACATTTTTACCAGCATATTTTCCAATATCCTCTACAAAATTTGCTATAGATATTTCAACACGATTACCTAAACTATTTCTAGCTTCAATTACTGGAACAAACACAGAGCTGCCGAGATCAGGTGTGGGACGTAATAAAAAGTAACCTCTATCGCCTTCCAATTCATTTCTATTTACTAACTTAGTATCTACACTATTAAAAGTGTAATTCTGACCGTTTAAGTTGAAAGAACTTCCAGGTTTAGAATTTATAATAGATAGAAGTTTATCTTCACCTTTAAAAATTTTATTTAATTTTTCTGTTATTAAAGGTTTCTTAGGTTTGCCCTTTTTATCTACTTCAGGTTTTCCAGAAGAATCTCTAGGCCTTCTAAAATCACTACGATTTATATCTAAATAAACATCTGTAGATCCTACAGCTTCTGGATTAAAAGATCTACGTGCAAGTTGTGTTGGATCTACACCCTCTTTACCCCTAAATCCAGTAGCATGAAGTCTACGTTCTTTTTCTAATAACTGATTTTCCCTATCTAAAGGAAACCCTTGCAGCCCTTCGTAATTTCCAGATTTTTCATTGAAAACTTTAGATCCTCCAGGAGGATCATTTTTTCTCTGCCAATCAGTCATATCTTTACTAAATTCTACAAGTCTGGATTCTATTTCTCCACCTGCACCCCGATAAAATTCAGTTGCAAGTTTAGGTAAACCTAACTCATACTGAGCTTGTTTAAAAATGTTATCTTTTAATTTGTCTATATTAGCTAGAACTTTTTCCCCTAATTCAGGTGGTATTCCATTAGGGTAATCTTTCATAAGTTCGCTAACGTAATTTGATCGCCTATCAAGTAAATCTTTAGTTATTTCATTAGTTGTATAGCCTGACGAAGCATAATCTTTAGCTAAATTTGCAGGAAACCAGTTCTCTAAAGAAGCTACTTTTAGTTGTGCATTATTTATTTTTATACCTGAATTATCAAAGGAAAGATCTTTAATTTTATCTAAGACTTTTTGTTCACCCTTGGTTAAAACACCTGGATCTATATAGTTTTCATTTGAACCTGGAGTAAAACCTTCATACCGTTGAATTGAGTGTTGAATTTCATGTAAAATAGTGTCTCTAATTTCGTCTGTTATAATTGTATTAGCATCAATACCTGCAGTATTTATAGCTAAAATACCTGAACCATCATTACTCATATACCCAGCTACATTATCACGCATTTCAGTAGAATTTTTAGCTATTTTAGGGTTATAAAATCTAACTGTTATATTTTTTAAGTGTGGATATTGTTTATAAATTTCATCATGTTTAAATAAATCTGGTAGATTAAATTCTCCACCAGAATCTTCTAATTCTTTATAAGTAATTGGAAGGTTGTCTAAAGTAACTTTTGATTTAGAATCATCAATTTCAAAGCGCCATTGATTATCTTTAGGATCAATATACCAACCAGTCTCTTTCCAAACTTTTTTATTTAAATCATAAAACTGCTCTGGATTATTTGGGTTAACTCTTTGAACACCGTCTTTCATCAACTCACGAGCTTGTGCAAAAGCACCCACATCTAAATCTCTAGCACCTTTACCACCAAAAGTTCTTAAAGCATTTTCAGGAACCTTAAAAGGTGCAGATCCCAATGTCATTGTACCAGTCATATCGTATACATCCTGCATAGTAACATCTGATGCAGTTTTTTTTCCAGTAGCTAAATCTCCAGGGATACTTAACAGTTCCCAAGCAGACTTAGAAATAGCCTTACCCATCTCTACTGCTTGTTCTACACTAGGTGCTTGAGGATTTTTTATCCAGTCTTTTACTACAGGTAGTACATCTTCCTGTATCTTAGTTCTAGTTGTTCTCTGATCTGGGTTACGCCTTACAAAGTAAGTATTACCTAAAGCTGTTCTATATTCAATAGCACCAGTTTCGTCCATGTTTCCTGTAGGTTTATCATTCTTACTAGCATCCATAGGTCTTTCAAAGAATGGAACATTACTAATGTCCATTGGCTTAGTATCTTTAAGATACTCTTCCGTAGAACGAGTGTCGTTATCTGCTGCAGGTAGCATTGAGTCCATTTGCTCTGCAAGACCACCTTGGGCATAACCTTTACGTTTATTCATCATGTCGCCAGCTGCACGTTCTAACTGTTGAAATGCATCAAACAAAGATCTATCTAGCTTATTAGTCTGAGCTTTTTCAACCCTTGGTCCTAATAAAGATCTATACTTCTGAAACTTATCTATAGTTGCTGTATCACCTTCTGTATGTTCACCATATCTCATTGGCCCAAAAGATGTTTCAAAAACTGCCTCACGGTTATCATACATTTCTGTATCAAACTCATTCCGTCTATGTGCTTCTCGTGTACCAATATCTTTTACAATATTAGCTGCAGCTTGACCATACTTATCCACAAAAAATTCAGGATCTTCATCATAATAATTTTTCAGTAATCTAAACCCACGATGAGTAAACTCGTGAGCTTGTACAGGTTTACCTTCTTTTAAATCTTCACCAATCTCAACAGAGTCTTCATTTTCATCGAAGTAGGTGTAAGAAGCATTCATTGTAGGAGAACCAAGTCCACCCAAATAATTTTTAAAATCTTCAGAAAGTGGCCCTTGTGGTCGAGCAGTTATACTCATAATATTAGGATCAACACCTAGCTGTGCAATGGGATTGTCCTTAATCTCATCAGCAATATACTCCATATACTGCTCGTAGTTCATACCGTTAAAAAGTGGTCGAGGTTGTGGCTTTGGTGAAGATTCAACCATTAATATGTTCCCTAAGTAATAACAAGGATCTAAGCACACGTATTTCACCCTGAGCACGATACAGTTCTTCTACATCTGTAATCTGCTCAAGGCGTTTATGTACTTTGTCAATTCGGGTTAGTATCTCTTCCAGAAACGGATTGTACAGTTCTGGATTGTTTACAAAAGGTTTAAGTGTATTATTCACGACGAGTTTCATTGTACCTGTTGTGGGCCAGTATTAGCTGAGAAGCCCTGTTCTCCTGGCTGAGGCGCTGTACCAGTTCCTATAGTACCACCCCCGCTACCTTGCGTATCCTGCACTTGTACGCCCGCTGGAGCGCCCTGTGGACCTCCTGGCTGTTGAGGTGCAGGAACACCTGGTTGTGGTTCTGGCGGATTAGCTGCTTGGAACTGTTTCAAGATCTCAGCTTGCACTGCTGCTTCCGCCATGTTGTTGCCAACTTTATCTGGATCAAGATCCATAGACTTAGCAATCTCACGAACGATATAATCCATACGAGCAAATGGTGCTAGTGCTGGATTTTGTACAACTTGTAAGAACTGCATTAAGCGTTGGCTACGTACTTCATTAGCCATTAAGCTTTCCGTACCACGAGCTTTAACTTCCAAGTCACCTTTGATCTCTTTGTCAAAGTCAAACTGCATGTTAAAGTTAAAGAAAGCTTTGCCTAGTGGTGCTAGTAAGTAATCATCGATATTCTTGACTACGTTACGAATAGAGCCATTCGCAGCAGACATAAGCATAGAAATACCAGAAGCAGTACGACCGACACCGCTAACCCCAGTCTGTCCGTGGGCAAACGAAGGAAAGCCTGTAGATTCATCTGCCAGCACTCTTGCCTTATCAAACATTTGCATGTTTTCATTAGATACGTTAGGAAACTTGGTGCCAAAGATAGCTTGACCAGGTGCCCCTCCCTGTCTTCTAAACACTTTGCCTGGATACACGGAGAGGTCTTGCCCTGGGACGAGGTTAGTCTCGTCTACTTCAATAAGTAAATTACCAGATAGGGCAGCGTTATCTACTGCCATACGCATAAAGCCATTCATAAGTGTTTGAGTGTCATCCATGTTCTCAGCAATACCAACGCCAAAAATACTGTATGGATTCATTTCATACGGTGCAGCAAAGTAAGGGATGTAAGCTGGTGTGAACGGATTCATTACTAGACGTAATACTTGGCTATTTGCAATCCAAATATTTACACTCAACTGATCTGCATTTTTTAGTTCGGAGGGAATGTCTACTCCCTGATCTTCAATAATTTCTCTATCAACAAAACCCCAAAACTCTAAGACTTCAAAGCGTTCTGCTTTATCCTCTTCTTCGGAGTTATCTTCCATGACCTGTTCCCACCACTCTTTGCGGTAGTTTTCACCAATCTTTAATGCGTTATCAATAGCATTGGGGCGGAAGTAAGGACGTTTTTTAAGTGCTCGTACTTGTGAACGAGACATTTTGTGCCGCTCAACTATGTACTCTGCCTCTTCCATTGTAGATGCGTCTGGGTCTGGATAAAAGTTCCAGATAGATACGGAAGTAGTTTGTGGAATTGTTTTAAATAGTGGCGTATACTCACCATCCTCATTCCAGTTTGGATACTCTTTATCTACCGCAAATGGACCTTTCATAATACCTGTGCCAAACAATGCACATTCAAAAGCAGCCGCACGAAGATGTTTCTTTGCGTGAGACTCCTCTAGCTGGTCATGAATTTTCTTTTCCATCTTTTTAGCAGCAACTTCTGCAGGATGCATTTGCACAGCAGATGGGCTACCACTGGGTCCAGGTTTTACCTGATCTAGTACAGGTTCTAATTTACCTGCAAGACCTGCTAGACGTTCTTTAAACTCTGGATAAGTTTCCCCAGGAAGTAGTTTGTCTGGCTTAGTATCGCCAGATGCTTTACGTATCTCTTCATTGGTTTCAAAGTTTACAGTTTCTTCTACACCATCTGGAAGTTTTGTAGGGTCAATACTTAAAGGAAATTTATTACCACCAAATAGAACATCAGCAATTTGGCCGTAAGCAGCCAAGGTTTTAGTTTTCGTAACTTTAACAAAAATACGTGACTTTTCTGTTGAAGTAAATTGTATGTCAGACCCATAAGTACCTCTATAGTTTCTATAAGCTTTAATCCAGCGTTCCTCGTCAGTTTGACGTGCTGTTTCTGCTTTATTAAACTTATTTTTTACAAATTGGACAATTTGACCTGCGATTGGATCTGTATAGTCATCTTTTGCTACGTCTTCGATAGCAGAAGCCTGTTCCATATCCATTTCCATATCTTCAAATTCTTCTTCCATATTTTTTCCTTAATATCCAAAAGTGGGATCTGATGCCTGAAAACCAGTGCGCTGGGCAAAAGGATCAAAATCAAATAAATTACTTCTTGGTCTGGTCATAATACCATAACGTAAAGCATCATACAAGTGATCTTCTGCATGTGTGTCTACATCTTCAGGATTATTTTTATCTAGAGGTAAACTTGGTATTTGTGATATTGTATTTACACAACTGTTAAAAAATACTATTCTGGGTTCTTCTGTAAACTCATCAATTTGCAGTCGTCTGTGTACTTCGTTTTTACCTGCTACACGAGAGCCTTTAGATCTATCTGAGGGTCTCCATCTGCAGCCTTTCATAATCATTTGTTCAGCGAGTGAAGGACCAGTATCACCACGATTATGCCACAAAGAAGAGTCCAAAACTCCATACCGTATTTTTTCTCCTGCCTCTGCTTCTATTCCCAATATTATATCGGCTAGGTCAGTGGCTGTAACTTTAGATACATATAGTTCTCTATACACTACTAACTGCTCAGATCCTGGAACTACTGTGAACCAAAGAACTCCAGTATAGGAACCATAACCATAGTCACAAGCCCTAAAACGAATCCAGTTATTTGGGATGTCGTAAGGGTTAACAACATGAATGTTTCGGTTAAACTCTGGGAAAGCTGCGCCTTCATTAATGTCCCAGTCACCTTCAAGCAGCTGTCTTCGTTGGTGCTCAGGTAGGGATAACAAGTTAGCTTCATAAAGTCCGTCATCCGAAAGATAGGGATTGTCAAAGAGGGTGGCTGGTATAAACTTACGTTTGAACAGAGGCTCACCCTCCCGACTGTGACCTTTCGGCCAAGTAATCACATCTCCGTTTTCATCAGTAGCATAAAACGACCTATCTGGAGTTTGAGGATCAATGAACGTTCTTTTTACCCACTGATGTCCAGGTCCACCTGGGTTGCTGGTAGCCCTCATGTAAAGAGGTAGACCAGAAGCCTTAGTGGTACGAAGACGTGATCTCATATAGTTCCATGCGTAGGGTGTAGGCCATTGTGTAAGTTCGTCAAAGCCAATCCAGTTAAAAGCTTGACCTTGGTATCTCATAACGTCATCTTCTCTGTCTAGGTATGACATCCACAATGTGGCACCTGATGGAGCTACCCAAGTTTTATCCCTTTCCATAAATTTAATTCCAGGAATAGCCTTGGGATAAAGTTGTTTGCTTACCGAAATAAGCTCACGAAGTTCCTCTGTACTACGACGGACGAGAAGCATTCTCGCATTTGGGTTCCCCAAGTAACGTACAGGGTCGGCAACCATTGCATAAGACTTACCTCCACCAGCAGCACCTCCATAAAGAACCTCCTGTTCAGTTGCGGCTAAGAACCTAGTCTGGGGGCCAGGGTTAGGTTCGAATATTACTTCTCTTACTGCTTTCTCTACGTCTAACTCTTCAGGTTTCGGTTGCGCTGGTACTGATGTACTCTTTTTGACCGAGGAGTCTACCTTCGAGCCTTTCTGCCTTTTCAAGGGCTTCTTTGTAACGTTTGGCGAGGTAGCGTTGAGTTGCAGCTTGTGTCTTACGTCGTTGCTCAAGTTTCACCCTATTATATAAACCTACATGTGAGATGTATCTACCAGATTGAGTTGTTAGCCAAGCAGATACTTCTCTATAGCTATACCTTTTTAAATGTTTTTTAGCTAACTCAAATAACTCTAGTTCTTCTGGTATTGGTAGTAGTATATCACAATCATCTGGGTCTTGTCTATAGCCAAATGGTACAACACTACCTAATCTTACTACAGGTTTCCAGACATAACTACCATCTATAAAGTCTGGTTTGGGTAATTGCCAAGTTTTATTAGTCTTCATCCGATTTCTGCGGCAGAATAAACAGTGGGTTTGTAGCAGAGACTTCTACTTTTTCTGTCTTCACAAAACCACTGCGATCTAGGACATCTTTTGCAGCTGCCATTTTTTCTTTGTTTCCTAGATCTGTTGGATTATTCATAATCTCAAACATTGAGTATGCAGCTTTAGTTGCAGAAGAAGAGATAAACTTTTTAGTAAGATCTGCAATCTCTTCTGCAAGAGGTTCTGCAACCTGTCTTGAAGTGACAGCATCTGCATACCCAGCAAGCTTCTTAGCTTTAACTAGATTACCACCAGCTTCCTCAAACAACACGTCGAGAAATTTCTGTTGTTTCTCTGTTAAGTTTTTAGCCATATTATCCTACCATATAAAATATAAAACCAATAGCACCTATACCTAAGATAAGTAATATACTTGTTGCGATCCAAGTTATAATCTCTTCTATTATCTCAGCTTTACGGTACTCTTGATCCTTTTTCTGTTTTCTTATCTTAGCTTCAGTACGTACTAGTTCTTCCCAAGCTCCAGGCCCATAGACAAAACTAATATGCTGCCGTAGTTCTTCCCGCATAGCATCTGCTTGACGTTTTGCATTCCAAACAGCAAGTGCTTCTGCTTCTACAGACCCTCCCAGGGTTTTCCACCAAGGAGGGTTGTTTGTTTTCTTTTCGACTTGACCTAAGTCAGACATGGCACTGGCCCACTGAGATAGTTGACCAGTCATGTCCTGTAGCTCACGTCCTACTTGTATGCCTTTTTTAATGGCATTGAAGGCGACTGTGGCACCCCCAATAATGGTAACTGGGTCCATGAGTCTCCTCCCAAAGAACTCACTTTATTTGTTGTTAGAAACGAACTCGTATAGTTTCTCCGCTTGCTTCTTCAACTCTTCTGGTGTGTACATCTTTGGGATATAACGTTCCCAAGCTTCCAATGCTAGTTCACTATTACTTTTGGATTGCTCCATCATTGTTTTAGCAATTTCTAGCTGTGTATCATATGCTTTATCTAGCATTTCTTTTGCCATAGATAAAACATCTGTGCGAATCTGATAAGGGTTTGATTGTGTCATGTGTGTGTTCCTGTGTGTTAAACTTCTGTAACGACTCTTCGGATATCTGCACGGCCAATACCCATGTCGTTCAGTTCTCTGTCTGTCATTCTGTAGAGTTGGTTCATAGCAATTCTACGATTAACTTCTTTTTGCCGTGCTTCAATTAGTTTAATAAACCATTTTTTCATTTGTGTCTCCATAATTATGCTGCACTTGCAGCTTACGGAAACTAGTTTTACACATATAGTTATACTATACTATAGACAATAATGCAACCCTGTTATTACCCTACTGGGACAAAGGTTTCTGTTACAGTAATAATAGTGTCAATATGACCAGCAGAAGTAGGGACATTTTGTATCTTATCACCAGGCTGCAGTATTAGGTCAATGTTTGTAAAAGTAATGTAATCGTTTGCACCTAGACTCTTACCTGCTAGAAAGTGAGACGTGTAATTATCTGCTGCTACATACCATTCTACATCTACAGAGTTTGTACTGCCACCGCCATTAACTATGTGTATAAATGTAACCTCAGCTATACAGTTAGCAGGGCAAGTATACACAACCTCTGTAGCAGTGCCATTGTTATGGCCCCATACAGATCTTTTACGTGCTGCCTTGCCCTGGTTTACTAGTGACATTATTTTTTACCCTTAACGGCTTTTTTAATTGTTTTAACTACCCAAGCTTCATTAACCTCTGTAGTAGGATCGTCAGCAATAAAACTACCGTCTTTATCACGGGCACGTTCCATTGCTAACTCTTCTACCACTTCAGCTTTCTTTTTATCGGGAGCTTTTTTAACTGGCTTATTATTACTGTTAATAAATTCGAGAACAGCAGGATCTTTAGTATGCCATTCTCCACGAATCTTTTCAGCAAGAACATCACCACGATGTCCTACTACTTTATCACCCTCTAACTTCATTTAAACAACCCTGTTTTACGCATGTCAGTTACTGAGCCGCCTTTAGAATAGCCTGATTTTTTCTTAGCCATACCGCCCTTATTCATTTTACGAGGATCACCTTTAGCTCTACCAGAAATACCACCAGTGGATTTCCAGTTGCCTAACCATCTTTGTAGGTTATCTATTAAAGTTGTAGGATCGTCTTTTCTTTCGTTCTTAAGATCTTCAACAATCTTTTTAACTCTAGTAACTGTCTCACCACTTTTCTCAGCTGCATTGATAGCTTTTTCTGCTCTAGCTACAATTTTCTTTACTGATGGATCATTAGATGGAAGTGCAGAAACTGTAATTTCAGACTTTGACTCAGGACGAATCTTTGGTTTTGAAGAAGAGGTAAGTTCAG
>Ga0255753_1003833_pt1 | contig 15416 bp, 9 predicted proteins | sample 041ome_10_FD_179953 | JGI IMG/M metagenome (GOLD analysis project Ga0255753, IMG submission 179953) | Coastal salt marsh microbial communities from the Groves Creek Marsh, Skidaway Island, Georgia - 041412US metaG (version 2) | ecosystem: Environmental > Aquatic > Marine > Intertidal zone > Salt...
CAACTGTGGTACACAGGCTACAGGCGGTGGTCAACGCAAGGCGTCTGGGGAGTTTCATTGATTGATATAATGCGGAATAGTCGTTGGATCAGGTACTCCAACCTGCGTAAATTAAAGCGATTGCAAAGCTATTTTACCATTATTTTGATCGTTTTAGGTCCCGTTCTTGCAGTTGCTACTTACCTTTTACTTGGCCCGTTTGATACGGGATCACGTAGTACTGCACTGCGCGTCATTTTGATGGGCGATTTGGTCTATGTTCTGCTGATCATCGGGCTGTTGTTTCAACGCATTATGGCCATTATCGCACAGCGGCGGCGAAAATCCGCTGGTTCTCAATTGCACCTGCGTCTGACTGGTTTTTTTACATTGATGTCCCTAGTTCCGACGATCACGGTGGCCGTGTTTGCTACCATTTCGATCAACATGGGATTTGAGGCATGGTTTTCTGATCGCGTGCAAAATGTTATTCGCGTGTCGTTGGATGCGGCTCAAGCCTATGAATTAGAGCAAACCTCGGCACTACATGCGGATGCAAAATCGCTCGGGCGTCGCCTGGAGCAGGTGAAAGCCGCACAGCTCATTGATGATCCGGGTGCCATTCGACAAGAGTTGGATCGTGGTCAGCAATCCATTCAACGCGGATTGAGAGAGGCTTTTGTTATCACGGGTGACGGGATACTGCTTTTGAGGGGGTTTCGCAGTTACAAATTTGACTATGAAATGCCACCGCCGCAGGCCTTTGATTTGGCGTTCGAGGATGTGCACCTGATCCGTGATTACGAGAACAACGAACTTCGCGCATTGGTGTCGTTGCGCGGATTTAGGGATCATTATTTATACGTTACACGTGAGGTGGATGGTGTGTTGTTGGGCCTATTGGATCAAACCCAACAAACTGCGCGACTTTACCAACAACTGGAACAAGATCGCGATTTATATTTGTTTAACTTTGGCCTTTTGTATTTGGCCTTCGCCGTGTTGTTGATCGTATCATCCGCCCTTCTGTCGCTTTGGTTTGCTGAACGTTTGTCGCGCCCCATTGGTCGATTGGTTGGTGCGGCGCAGCGCGTTGGGGACGGTGAGTTAGAGACACAAGTTCTTGAAGAAGAGGGTGACGACGAAATCGCACAGCTGAGCGTCTATTTCAATAAAATGACCCGTCAACTTAAGGGTCAGCGTGACAGGCTGTTGGAAAATACCGCGCAGATTGAGGAACGTCGCCGCCTATTTGACTCAGTTCTATCGTCTGTCACCTCGGGTGTTGTGGGGTTAGACGCACAGGGCCGTGTAAGTTTTGTAAACAGATCAGCACGTCGATTGCTGGGCTGGGCCGTGGGTGAGCATAAAAAACATCAGCTTGAGGTGGTTGTCCCCGAATTTTCCCTCTTGCTTGCGCGTCTGAAAGAAAGTGGAAACAGCAGCGTTCAAGATGAAGTCAAGGTCGTCAGAGGGGGGCGATTAGAAAATTTGCTAGTCCGCGGGTCTCCTCGAACGTCCGAAGGTGGAGTATTAGAAGGATATGTGATCGCCTTTGATGATGTAACCGACTTGGTGGCGGCCCAACGTTCTGCCGCGTGGGGGGATGTTGCTCGAAGGATTGCGCATGAGATTAAAAATCCACTGACCCCCATACAACTGTCTGCGGAACGCATTCGTCGAAAATTCAGCCCTAAATTGGATGCAGATTCAGATGCTGATGATTTGGATCGCATGACGCAAGTTATCGTGCGGCAAACGAATGATTTGCGGCGCATTGTGGACGAGTTTTCAAAATTTGCTCGAATGCCAGAGGCCGTAAAACAGCGTGAAGACATTGTTGCTATTTTACAACAGGCGGTGACATTGCAGCAAGCGGGCCAACCTGAAGTGACATTTCATATCGACATCCCAGATCAGGTGATACCCCTTAGCCTAGATGCGACCATGATTTCGCAGTCGCTTACAAACCTTATTAAAAATGCTGGAGAGGCCATCGAAACCCGAATTGAAAAAGGCGTTTCACTGGAATTTACACCAGCGATTGCAATTTCATTGGTGGATCAGAAAACACAGGTCTCCATCACGATCAGCGATAATGGTGTAGGCCTTCCACAAGATCGGACCAAGCTGTTTGAACCATATGTCACTACACGGGATAAGGGAACAGGGCTTGGCCTACCGATTGTGAAGAAAATCATCGAAGAGCACGGAGGGGTGCTTCGCCTGGATGATGCAGAGCCACTTGGTGAAACACAGCATGTGGGTGCTGCAGCCACCATCGAATTGCCAAAACTACAAGCCGAGAATGCGGGGCGTAAAAATAAAAAGGTAAACGAGCAATGAGCGATATTTTAATTGTAGATGACGAACGCGATATCCGAGAGCTGATTTCAGAAATCCTGATCGATGAGGGGTACACAACGCGTTTGGCGGGCACCTCCGAGGATGCACTTCGCAAAATCACGTCACAACCTCCGGGTTTGTTGATCTTGGATATTTGGCTGAAAGACAGTGATATGGATGGGATCGATATTCTCAAAAAGGTAAAATCTGAATACCCCGAGGTCCCCGTTGTCATTATTTCAGGGCACGGAAATATCGAAATTGCAGTCGCCGCAATAAAACAGGGTGCCTATGACTTCATCGAAAAACCCTTCAACATTGATCAGTTATTGGTGGTTATTCGCCGCGCAATGGAAACATCACGTTTGCGCCGTGAAAACATTACCCTTCGTCAAAAGGATGCTCCAGCGAGCGATTTGATCGGCAGCAGCGCGGTGTTCCGCGCGCTGGTGTCGCAATTGGATAAGGTGGCCAAATCAAACAGCCGCATCATGTTGCGAGGTGGATCGGGCGTGGGCAAAGAAACCGCTGCGCGTTACATCCATGCCCAATCGGATCGGGCCGCTGGCCCATTTGTTGTGGTGGGCTGCGCAACCATTGAACCAGACCGCATGGAAGAGGTTTTGTTTGGCCGCGAAAGTGGTGCTCAAAACGTGGCGCAAGGTTTATTGGAGCAAGCCCACGGCGGTGTTATCTACTTCGATGAAGTGGCGGATATGCCATTGGTGACCCAAACAAAAATCCTTCGCGTTTTGGTCGATCAGAAATTCCAACGTGTTGGGGGCAATGATCAGATCAAAGTTGATCTGCGCGTTCTCTCCTCAACCAGTTGTGATCTCACGGTGGAAATTTCTCAACGTCGGTTCCGAGAAGAGCTTTTTCATCGCCTGAACGTGGTTCCAGTCGAGGTGCCAACATTGGAAGAACGGCGTGATGATATTCCAGAACTGGTGGAACACTTTGTCGAACATTTCAATAAAACACAAGGTTTGAACATGCGCATACTGTCCGATGATGCGACGGCATTGCTCCAAACCCTGCCATGGCCTGGAAATATTCGTCAGTTGAAAAACGTCATTGAACGCATTTTGATATTGTCTGATGGAACGGGTCCGATTTCGGCAAATGAAATTCCGACAGACACACAAAACTCCGCAAGCTCGAATGACGGGGATGGCATGTTGGCCAATTGGGCAACACTGCCCCTGCGCGAAGCGCGTGAGGCATTTGAACGGGAATACCTGGTAACACAGATAAATCGCTTTGGTGGAAACATCTCAAAGACCGCGAATTTCGTGGGCATGGAACGCTCTGCCTTGCATCGAAAATTAAAATCTCTGGGTATGGTTTCAGGAAATAAGTCAAAATCAGCCGAAGAGGCCTAGTTTCGAATTAGATTGACCGCCCGTTTGCGATCTGACAAGGATTTGCATGCTTGTTTTCGTAGTCGAAGGACACTGAGATGAAAGTTGTGATCTGCGGTGCAGGACAAGTTGGCTGGCAAATTGCCCGTCAACTGTCAGGAGAGCGTAATGATGTAACTGTCGTTGACAGTAACGAAGCATTGGTGCGGCGTGCCACAGATACATTGGATGTAAATGGTGTATCTGGTTTTGCCTCTTATCCAGATGTGTTAGAGCGGGCAGGAGCCAGTGATGCGGATATGATCATCGCGGCAACATATTCTGATGAAGTCAATATGGTCGTGTGTCAGGTGGCGCATTCTATTTTCGGTGTGCCCCGTAAAATTGCGCGTCTGCGTTCTCAATCCTATTTAGAAGCGATTTATTCTGATCTGTATCGTCGAGATCATTTGCCCATTGATGTTGTGATTTCCCCAGAACTTGAGGTCGCAGAGGCCGCATTAAAACGCCTTTCGACGCCAACATCTTTTGACACAGAAAGCTTTCTCGATGGTCAGGCGCAGTTGCTGGGATTTCGGCTTGATGAAAGCTGTCCTGTGATCAACACGCCTTTGCGGCAACTGACAGACTTGTTTTCAACGCTGCGAACGATCGTGGTTGGTGTGCGCCGTCAGGGGGTTTTGTTTGCGCCTCAGGCGGGCGATCAGTTGTTTCCAGATGATGAATGTTACGTAATGTGCCATCATCAAGATCGTTTGCGCACAACAGAAATTTTCGGCAAATCTGCTGCAAAGCAAGAACGTATTGTCATCATTGGAGGTGGAAACGTAGGTCAACGTGTGGCCCAAGCCTTAGAAAAAGATGATCGCCGCATGCGCATTAAGGTGATTGAGCGCAAGCGTTCTGTTGCAGAAGAGGCAGCAGACGCATTGGAACGAACAATTGTACTGAATGGTGATGGTTTGGACATTACCCTATTGACCGAGGCGGGGATCGGACGCGCCGATGCGGTTTTGGCGATTACAGATGACGACAAAACCAATATGCTGGCGGCGGTTCGTGCCAAATCCATGGGTTGTAAAATGGCGATTGCCCTTATCAATGATCCAACAATGGTATCTATGATGGGCACCTTGGGCATTGATGCACATATCAATCCCCGCGCAACAACAGTCAGTTCAATTCTGCGCCATATCCGTCATGGACGTGTGCGCGATGTCTATTCGATTGGAGACGCTGAGGCAGAAGTAATCGAAGCACAGGTTTTGAATACCTCACCCATCGCGGGGCAAAGTATTCGCGATATCAACTTCCCAGAGGGTGTGTTGATCGGTGGAGTTTTGAAAAATGGGGACATGGTGAAACCAACTGGGGGCCTTAAGATCGAAGATGGTGATATCCTTGCGATCTTTGCATTATCCAAGGACGTTCCTGAATTGGAACGGTTACTTCAGGTTTCTATCGACTTTTTCTGATCGGTGCAGTCGTTGATATGCAAAGTGCGTTTTCAAACCTTCCCTTATTCCTAAAATTGATGTGTATTGCAGCGCTTGCTATGTGGGTGCCTGCGCTTGTTTGCTTGGTTGTCGAACAATATTATCAATCTCGGACATTTTTTTATTCGGGATTGTTGGGACTTACCTTTGTCACTATTATGGGCATCACGCTGTCATCGCGCAAATCGTCGGGCGGGGGGCTGTCATTGTTGATGGATTTGGGGTTTGTTTATTTTGCGCTCCCAGCTTTTCTTGCGCTGCCCGTCCAGCAAATTCTCATGAATACCAGTTATCTGAACGCCTATTTGGATATGGTTGGTGCTTTGACCACCACTGGATTGCGAGTCTTCGAGGATATGCGCTTGCCCGAGGTTTTGCATTTTTGGCGCGCCTTTGTTGCGTGGTGCGGCGGCGCGTTAATCTGGATCGCGGCTGGCGCCATCTTCGCTCCGCTGAATATCGGCGGATACGAGGTGTCTTCACGAACACGTCACACACCCGGTGCAGACGGGTATGTGTTAGGCAAAACACATATGAACCATTTGTTGTATCGTCAAACAATAGAGCTGTTCCCAGTTTACCTTGGCCTGACCCTGATCCTTTTCATTTTGTTATTTATCGCAGGGTCACCAGCGGGTGACGCTCTGATCTATGCAATGTCGACCATGTCCACATCGGGCATTTTACCCGCTCAGTCAGATACGGGCATTGGGGCCGTTGGTGAGTTGTTTATTTTCATCTTTCTTTTCTTTGCGCTTAGCAGGCTTAGTTTCACTAAAGATCATGGTCGCTTGAATTTCTGTCGGTTACGCCGCGATGTTGAATTGCGCCTTGCGGGCGTCGTGATTGTTGTCGCGACGCTGTTGTTATTCTTACGTGATTGGACCGTAGCGCTTGGTATTGAGAGCGACAAAGAATTGATTTTGGCCCTGCGTGCCTTTTGGGGGACATTGTTCACTGTGGCGTCGTTTTTAACTACCACGGGATTTATCAGCGAATATTGGCAAGATGCGCAATCCTGGTCGGCGCTTGATACGCCGTTCGTGTTGTTTATGGGCGTGGTCTTTATCGGTGGGGGATTTGCAACCTCAGCAGGTGGCGCAAAATTACTGCGGGTTTATGTGCTGTACCTAAGTGTGCGCCGCGAATTGGATAAAATGACTTATCCCTCTAGCGTTGGACAATCACGAACCCATATGCGGGGTGATTTGCGGCAAGGCGCGAATATCGCGTGGGTATTTTTTATGATCTATGTGGTGGCAATTGCGGGATTTACGATTTTGTTTTCTGCGCTTCATCTGGATTTTGAACAAGCCTGTGTGCTGGTGTTTGCCGCACTTGCGAACACTGGGCCCCTCTTGGACATAATGATGTTCCCAGAAATTGACCTGATCGCGGCACCAGAGATGTTCAAACTGTCGCTTGCATTTGCGATGATTTTGGGACGGTTGGAGATTCTTGTGGTTATAGCTCTTTTATCGCCCTCTCTTTGGAGGCAGTAATTTGATATTCTAGCGTTGTCATTTGAAATTATGACTGCTACGCTGTGCTAAATCGGTTGAACAAAGAACAAAAAGAACAACAAGTATAAGAAGAGGCCCAAATCATGGCATCCGACCGTCAAAATCTACAAGATGCATTTTTAAACCAGGTCCGCAAGCAGAAGATTTCTGTCACTGTGTTTTTGATAAACGGTGTTAAATTGCAGGGTGTAATCACTTGGTTTGACAATTTCTGTATTCTGCTACGCCGTGACGGGCAATCGCAATTGGTCTATAAACATGCGATTTCGACCATCATGCCTGCGCAAAATGTGTCCCTATACGAAGGCGAAGAGCCAAGTTGAAATCACACGATGTGACGCCAACTCGCGCATGGGTTGTGCATCCTGACATCAAATCTGATCCTAACCGTCGTCCAGGCGAGCCGGCCTTAGAGGAGGCTGTGTCGTTGGCGGCGGCCCTTCCAAACATGGAGGTATTGGGCGAAACATTGGTCCCGCTACCCAAGCCCCAACCGGGGAAGTTGTTTGGGAAGGGAAAGTTGGCAGAGCTGAAAACGCTTTTCCACGATCATGAGGTTGAATTGGTGCTAATCGATGGACCAGTCACGCCTGTGCAACAGCGCAATTTGGAAAAGGAGTGGAAGGTTAAGATCCTTGATAGAACGGGTCTCATCCTTGAAATATTTTCTGATCGAGCGGCAACCCGCGAAGGGGTGTTGCAGGTTGAAATGGCACATCTGACCTATCAGCGCACGCGCTTGGTCCGTGCGTGGACTCACCTAGAACGGCAGCGGGGTGGTTTGGGGTTTGTCGGTGGTCCGGGCGAAACCCAGATTGAGGCGGACAGACGCGCAATTGATGAACAATTGGTGCGATTGCGCCGTCAATTGGATAAGGTCATAAAAACCCGAAGCCTACATCGCGCAGCGCGTGCTAAGGTTCCGTTTCCGATTGTCGCATTGGTTGGATACACCAACGCGGGGAAATCCACGCTGTTTAACCGCCTAACAGGGGCCGAGGTGATGGCCAAAGACATGCTCTTTGCTACGCTAGACCCCACTATGCGCTCGATCAAGCTCTCTAGTGGCGTTGATATTATTCTATCTGACACGGTTGGATTTATCTCGGACCTACCTACGGAATTGGTCGCGGCCTTTCGCGCAACTTTGGAAGAAGTGCTAGAGGCCGACATCATCCTGCATGTGCGTGATATTTCCCATCCCGCCACAGAGGAACAGGCCGAAGACGTTGAAAAAATTCTAGAGAGTATTGGGATATCCGAGAACACACCGCAGCTTGAGGTTTGGAACAAAGTTGATTTAATCGATGTTGATGATCGCGATGCCTTGGAGAAAATTGCCGAACGCAATGCTCATATCCTGACCATTTCCGCCATGACGGGGCAAGGATTGGGCGAATTGGTCAGCCGTGTTTCAACGCATTTGACACGTGATACTATTGAGGATGACATCCATTTACCATACGTGGATGGACGCGCGCGAGCATGGTTGTTTGAACAGGGTGTGGTCAAACGTGAAACACAAGCCGAGGATGGCAGCTTGTTTCATTTGCGTTGGAACGCAAAACAAAAAGCACAGTTTGAAAAATCCTTTGGTATTAATCACTCAATGGAGTGATTGTTGTGGTCCCTGTGGCCGCGGCACGCGCAAGTTGGGGATCAAGCGACATTGGCACATATTCTCCCAAACGCCATAGCTCGGCCAAATCATCATAATGTCGCGATAGGAAATGGCCTGATTGTCCTGTTGAGATTACAAAAATCGAACTGTCGGGATCGGCGAAATCTACCACACTGCGATAACCTGCAGCATGCACATTGTAGAATGGGTTCACATCCCCGCCGCGCGTACGTCCGCGCAATAAAGTATTGTCGCCTCCAGATGTGGATTGGCGAATATTGGCAAAATAGCGCAGAACGGGTATTTTACCCAAAACAGCGTGATCGTGCGTTGCCTGATGCGCATCTCCCCAGCGTAGCGCGTTGGGATTACGGTTGAATTTATCACTTAGCCAGACCAGCGCATCATCCAATGCGAGAGACGCAATTTGATCACAAGTTTCAATAGGTGCACTTTGGATCACGTCACACCAAACAGAGGCGCCATCAATATCGCGGAAAACCCGTTCGATAAACAGTGGTTCAACATGCGTGAATTCTTCGGCCAATGGTCCCAAGTCATCGCGTATCAATCGTTTCTGAATGGCCCGCAACCATGCAGAATAGATCAAGGGTTCTGGTAGATGTTCGTTCATCTCTCCATTCCAATCGGCGAGTAGGGACAGCGCCGATGCTCGTTGCCACGTCAAGGTGCCGCGTTCGCCTGCCTCGCCTGTGAACCAAAGCTCTTTGCCGATCAATGGCAAAAGTGATTGCGCCGTGAAGCTGACAGTATCAAGTTGCGCCTCGATCAGGCTTTCGCGCGTATGCACTTTGCGTATCTCCATCAGGCGCTTCAGACGGTTGATCCGCTGGCTGTCACCCCAGTCAAAGGACACATGATTTGGGAAATCGGCATCGGCTGTTTTATTATTGGTGTTGCCAATAATCCCGGTATTTGGTTGTATTACCGTGGGATTATCGGAGAAGGGCATGCGTCCATCCCATTGATTATCCCGCAACCAGCCAAGTGCAGGCATGCGGCCTTGTGTTTGGTGATTGATGCTGCGTTTGGGCATCGCACCAATCACCTTAAACCCAATGCTGTCGCGATCAATGAACGTAACATTTTGCGAGGGGGCAATATACCCCTCGAGAGCGATGATCGCATCGGGTACATTTTCGGCTTGAATCATATTGAAAGCTGCTGTCATGGTTGTATCGGCCTCGGAAAGCGCAGAAAATGACAGCGCAGCGACATGTCCGCGAGGCGTCACAGAGGCCAAATCAAACATATCTACTGGTAGAATTGGACCATTATCACTCCAACGCAGCGTTAGGGTTTTGGGAGAGCCGTCGGTGACATTGATAATGGATTGGCGTGTCCGAAATTTTTTCCAACCCTCTTCGGTGCGATATTCTGTTGGGTTGTCGGCATTGATCTCTTCCATAAGGATATCTTGGTCGTCGAGATAGGATGAGGTCATCCCCCAGGCCAACCTTTCGTTCCGCCCTGAAAGGATCAGGGGAATTCCCGGGATCGTTGCGCCAATCACGCCACCATTGGAAAGCTCCATGCGCGCCAGATACCAAATTGACGGCGCGGTCAGTTCCATATGCGGATCATTAGCCAAAATCGTGCCGCCCGCCGCACTTCGAGCGGGGGCCGCGGCGAAGGCGTTTGAGGCACCAGCGTGTTCAACGGAATTCCACGGTGTTAGGGGGTGATCGAGAGATTTATCGCTCTGCGCCGTTTCAAACATGGGTGTTTGCCACAAGGATGCATAATCGGGCAGGGCAATTGTTGCGGTCGCGGGGTGATCAGGCAAAATGTCGATAATTCGTTCGGGATCAGGCAAGGCCAGCGAGACTTTGGCGCGTCGTATTTCCCGCATCATATGCGAAGATAGCGTTACGGACATAAGTTTTAGCATCACCAAGCTGTCCGCGGGTTGCCATGTCGCAAACGGGGCGTTGAACAAAAACATCTCAGGCGCGCCACGACCACGAGCATAGGTGTTGATTTCATGCAAACGCGCATTCACACCACGTGCATAGGCGTTCAATGCGGCAAGCGTTTCAGGCGATTGCACCGAAAGGCTGCGCACAGCAGTTGAATATAAATCCAGATGTCGCATGAAGGTGTCAATATAAACTGTTTCTGGGCCAAAGATTTCCGATAACCGCCCTTGCGCCGTGCGCCGCATCATCGACATTTGCCACAAACGATCTTGAGCATGGACATAGCCCAAACCAAAAAATACATCCTCGTCCGTATTTGCGAAAATATGGGGGACATTTGCCGTATCGCGAACGACTTCTATCTTACCCAAGGCGCCGGGCAATTCCAGTTGGGCGTCATAATCTGGGAGAGAGCGAGCAGCAAGGTAATAGGCAACGATAACCGCACAAACGATCAATGCGATCAACATGATTGCAATGCGCAGAAGTATGCGAAAAACGCCTGCCATAATTTAACTACCTTTTTGCCCTGAACCCCTTGCATCAGGTTTCACACCGCGACACAAGTATGAAACCGAGAATTTAGAGGAATAATTATGGCAAATGTTGCATTTCTAGGCCTGGGCGTTATGGGGTACCCAATGGCAGGGCATCTTCAAGGCGCAGGGCATTCTGTTACTGTCTATAATCGTACGACTGCCAAAGCAGAGGCCTGGGTAGCCGAGCACAGTGGCAAAATGGCCGCTACGCCTGCCGAGGCGGCACAGGGCGCGGATTTCGTCATGGCCTGCGTGGGCAATGATGATGACCTGCGCGGTGTGTGTCTGGGGGATACGGGGGCATTTGCCGGTATGTCCAAAGGTACGATTTTTGTGGATCACACAACCGTTTCGGCAAAAGTGACGGCAGAATTGTATGCAGCATCCGCAGAATTGGGGCTGAGCTTTGTGGATGCGCCGATATCTGGGGGCCAAGCGGGCGCAGAAAACGGTGTGCTGTCCATCATGTGTGGTGGTGATCAAACCGCCTATGACACGGCGGAAACGATTATGGCGGCCTATTCACGGATTTGTCGCCGTATCGGCGACAGCGGTGCTGGACAAAAAACAAAGATGTGTAATCAGATTGCCATCGCGGGATTGGTTCAAGGCCTGTCAGAAGCGCTGCACTTTGCTGAAAAAGCAGGGCTTGATGGTGCGGCAGTGGTTGAGGTGATTTCACAAGGCGCTGCAGGCAGTTGGCAAATGTCCAACCGGTATCAAACTATGTTGGTCGATCATTTCGAACATGGATTTGCCGTCGATTGGATGCGCAAAGATTTGGGGATTTGCCTTCAAGCTGCTGATGAAACGGGCGCAAGCCTACCTGTCACGGCACTGGTTGATCAATTTTATAAAGACGTTCAAAAAATGGGCGGCGGGCGTTGGGATACATCCAGCCTGTTTAAACGTTTGCAAAATTTAGGATAAATTTATCCACTCGGGGCGCGCAGTAACGCGCCCCATTTGACGGATTTAAGGGATTTAATTATGCTCCATTCCGCACATTTGTAATTTGCCCATTGTATTTTCCACAATTTTCCCTTTATGGTCACCACAGGCAGCTCTTTTTCACGAATTACCCTGCCTTGAGAGTTTCACTGTTTTTCGATGTTACCCGGCATAGCGACTGGTTCCCGAACTTCAGATTGATAAGACCCCTTGGGTCGCCCGCACCCGGACCGCTTTCGCGACGGGACACAAATTGGTCAGGTTCGCCTGATCGGAGAAGAAGACGCGATGCAACGCGAACGACATATCGTTAATCGAACAGGGGCCCAACGCGGTCGGCCTGTCCGCGCGAGAGCTATCGCCCCAAAAGACAATCACATCGTTTATGCTCCACACGCCGTTGAATGGCGCGTTTGGGATGCGATGTGTGAATGGACAATATGGCTAAGAAAATGCTTATCGATGCCACCCACGCCGAGGAAACGCGCGTGGTTGTGGTTGACGGAAACAAGGTTGAGGAATTTGACTTTGAATCTGAAAACAAACGCCAAATCGCTGGCAACATCTATCTTGCAAAAGTAACACGGGTCGAACCGTCGCTTCAAGCGGCCTTTGTGGACTATGGTGGAAACCGTCATGGATTCTTGGCGTTTTCTGAAATACATCCTGATTACTATCAAATCCCAGTTGCGGATCGTGAAGCGCTGATGGAAGAGGAACGTGCATTGGCAGAAGCCGATGCGCGCGCCGAGGAAGATGACGAGGCGCCCAAAAAACGCCGTCGTCGTGGCCCCCGTCGTCGCAACAACAAACCTGCTGAGGCTGTGACTGAGACAGAAGTGGATGGAATGGAAACCATCGATTTGGATGCATCGGATGAGAGTGACGAAAACGATGCACCCATGGCGGCACCCATCGTTGAAGATGAACCAATGATCGTCACACAAGAGGTTGATGATGCACCAGAAGTAGCTGCGGATATCGACACGGCAGAAGCAGACGCGCCTGTGAGTGAATCACGGTCTGAGGCGCGATTTGAAGATGCCCAGGAGTATGCGCCTGAAGAAGCTCCTGCAGCAGAAGCCGCAGACGACAGCGAAGAACCCGCGGACTTAGAGAGTGCAGAGGATGATCAGGACGATGGTATCGAATCCGTATCTGACGATGACGATGCCATGGATCTGCGTCCACAGCGCCGTTCGCGCCCCCGTCGTTACAAAATTCAAGAAGTGATCAAAGTGCGCCAAATCATGTTGGTGCAAGTTGTCAAAGAAGAGCGCGGTAACAAGGGCGCTGCTCTAACCACGTATCTATCACTTGCGGGTCGCTACTGTGTTCTTATGCCAAACACCGCGCGCGGGGGAGGGATATCGCGTAAAATCACAAATGCAGCGGATCGCAAAAAGCTTAAGGAAATCGCAACAGAAATTGACGTTCCAACAGGGGCGGGCTTGATTATTCGAACAGCCGGGGCCAAGCGCACCAAAACCGAAATCAAACGGGATTACGAATATTTGCAGCGTTTGTGGGAACAAATCCGCGAATTGACGCTGAAATCAATCGCACCTGCGAAAATTTATGAAGAGGGCGATTTGATCAAGCGATCAATCCGCGATCTTTATAATCGTGACATTGACGAAGTTTTGGTTGAAGGTGAACGCGGATACCGTAATGCCAAAGACTTCATGAAAATGATCATGCCAAGTCACGCGAAAAACGTAAAACATTACACCGATGCGCTGCCACTTTTCGCGCGCTATCAAGTGGAAAGCTATCTTTCATCCATGTTTAACCCCGTCGTCCAACTGAAATCAGGTGGCTACTTGGTGATTGGAGTGACCGAAGCCTTGGTTGCAGTCGACGTGAACTCGGGTCGTGCGACTAAAGAGGGGTCCATCGAAGAAACCGCGCTGAAAACCAACCTAGAGGCGGCCGAAGAAGTCGCGCGTCAAATGCGTCTACGCGACTTAGCAGGTTTGATTGTGATCGACTTCATCGACATGGATGAACGGCGCAACAACAATGCGGTCGAAAAACGACTGAAAGACAAATTGAAAACGGATCGTGCGCGCATCCAAGTAGGCCGCATTTCAGGCTTTGGCCTTTTAGAGATGAGCCGTCAGCGCTTACGCCCGGGTATGATTGAGGCCACAACGCAGCCGTGTCCATCCTGTCATGGTACGGGTTTAATCCGGTCTGATGATAATTTGGCGCTATCTATCCTACGCCAGATTGAAGAAGAGGGCGTGCGTCGTCGTTCGCGTGAAGTTTTGGTAAAATGCCCCGTTGGCATTTCAAACTTTATCATGAACCAAAAACGCGATCATGTCGCCCAGATCGAGGCGCGTTATGGCCTATCCGTGCGTGTTGAAGGCGATCCAATATTGGTCAGCCCCGATTTCTCAATCGAGAAATTCAAAACCGCAACACGCTATGTTCCTGAGGCCGCGGAACCCGTAGTATCAGCCGATACAATCGTGATGGATGAAATTGACGAGGATATCGCTGAAGAAGATGACATCGAAACATCCGAAAGCGAACAGGACGAAGAGCGTAAGCCAAAGCGCCGCCGCCGTCGTCGTCGTCGCCGCAAAGGTCAGGGTAGCGATCAGGCTGAGGAATCAGAGGATCAAACATTTGGTGAGGCCGTCGCCGACGAAGAGGCAGCCATAGACGTGGATGCGGGTGATAGTGCCGAAGAGGATTCGCCAGTAGACGAAGCTCTCAAAGAGGAAAAACCAAAACGCGCGCGCCGTTCACGCAAGAAAAAGGGCGAAACAGTAGAGGAACAGCCAAGCGAAGAGGCGCAATCTGCAGAGCCCTCAGCAGACGAGGGCGCTGCAGAAGAGGAGGCGCCAAAACCCAAACGCCGCACCCGCCGCAAAAAAGCGGATGAGGTGAAGGAAGAGACCGCAGAAACGGAAACCCCTTCTGAAGCAGAGGCCGTGCCCGTGCCCGAGGAAGAAAAGCCCAAACGCAAACGCGCCCCACGCAAAACGAAGGTGCAAAAAGAAGCAGAAGCCGCTGAAAAGGCCGAAGCTGCCGCAACAGAGGCGTCAGCTGAGCCTGCGCAGGCAGCCGAGGAAGCGCCAGTTGCGGAAACCCGGCCAAAGCCAAAGGCAGACGCGCCTATGGCCAAAAAGGCAGAGGAAATGCCCCAAGAGCCTACCAAATCAAAACGGCGCGGATGGTGGTCATTGAAACGCTAAAAAGAAACCCGCGAAAGCGGGTTTTTTTATGCCTTTTCGATATCGTAGATGAAAGACCCGTCTCCCTGATCGATGACCTCGCGCAAGATGTTTCCACTTTCATTACAAAAATGGGGCACATCAATACGTGCGGCAGGATCATCTGCATGCATGCGCAAAACATCTCCCTGCGCAAGATGCTTGAGACGTTTGCGCGCTTTCAAGACGGGGAGCGGGCACAACAACCCGCGGGCATCAAGATCATGTATCATATGGTCGAAATATAGCGCGTCTGGGATGAAGTCCACAATCTTGTGATCCATTGTCACGTGACCTCTTCTGCAAAATGTCCTAGATCACTGATATGTTTGGAATCGATCTGATAGATGCGGGATTGCTGCCCGCAATGATTGTGGCTGCGGTGGCAGGTTTGTTGTCGTTTTTAAGCCCCTGCGTGCTGCCGATTGTA
>Ga0255753_1003840_pt1 | contig 15396 bp, 10 predicted proteins | sample 041ome_10_FD_179953 | JGI IMG/M metagenome (GOLD analysis project Ga0255753, IMG submission 179953) | Coastal salt marsh microbial communities from the Groves Creek Marsh, Skidaway Island, Georgia - 041412US metaG (version 2) | ecosystem: Environmental > Aquatic > Marine > Intertidal zone > Salt...
TTCCGCCCCGCCACCAAATCCACCGCCGAATCCACCGCCGCCGAGTCCACCACCAAATCCACCGCCGAGTCCGCCACCAAATCCACCGCCCAGTCCACCATCGAATCCACCGCCGAGTCCGCCACCAAATCCACCGCCGAGTCCACCACCAAATCCACCGCCGAGTCCGCCGCCGAGTCCGCCGCCGAGTCCGCCGCCGAGTCCGCCGCCGAGTCCGCCGCCGAGTCCGCCGCCCAGTCCGCCGCCCAGTCCGCCACCCAGTCCACCACCCAGTCCGCCGCCAAGTCCGCCGCCGAGTCCGCCGCCAAATCAAGCTTCGCCGTTTTCGTTTCCACCGGCTTCGGGACGCAAACTCATGGCGTTCGGTGTGTGCGCATCCGCGGCTCCAACCCCGCCTCCGCCGACGCCGCCTCTCAATGATACGGACTCTGGCGATGGAAACATCGTAAAGCGCGCTCGCAAGTGGCTCGGCGTTTCACCAAGTATCGCTGGTTCTGTTGCACTCGGTTTGGTTGTCTTGCTCGCCATTTGCGTGCTATTCGCTCGCTCTCAGTGTTCAGCACGATACCGTGATTCAGATCACGACGGTGTCGAGCCATCGATGTCGCATAATCGAATGTTAGACGTAGAGAACGTCCCACGGCGAAGGCTACGTCGTCGAACACACTCGTCGTTACAGTCTCCAGCATCTGAAGTTTCGTCGAGTGATGACGACATGCCTCGTCCGGAGCCATCTTACAACGCCTTGCGCGTCGACAGCAATCGCAGGAGGAAAACGTACGCCACGGTTAACAACGTTTTGACTTCCACCAGTCTTTTTTTGGAAGGCCGAGCGAAGGAGGCACACAACGGCGGGCGGTATCGACCTTGACCATGATGAAGTTCATCGTTCGTCGTCCACGCGATGACGTCAATGAGCGCACGGTGGCGGAGGATAAGATTGAAATGACAGCTGCTGAGTCTCACGGCGACGCCGCAGGAGAGAGTCAACCGAACCCGCGCGCGGAGATGGTTGATCAGAGCCCGGATGAGGCGTCGGGCGGAGCTCCTGTTGTGGCGCAGCGTGTATTAAACGTCGATGAGATTGATACGAGCGCAATCACCGGTCTGCGCGCCATCACGGCGTTGCAAATCGCATGCGGGCACTGGTTACTCTTTTACGGAAACAGCGAATCGCCGTACTTGGACTTTCAAGGCGGCGTCGCCGTGAGCATCTTTTTTCTCATCACTGGATTCGTCATGTACATTGCGTATCACGAGAAAGTAGAAAAACAAGGCTTCAAGTATTGGGAGTTCATCAAACGGCGCTACATTCGAGTGCTACCTCTCCATTGGTTTGCGCTTGCGTGGTTCGCGCCGTTCCTGGCGTTTAATTATAGAACAATCGTGGCGGATTATAATTTCTGGCAGAACAAGAGTGGTGAGGTGAACCTGATCATGGGCATCGTCCTGACACCATTATTGATGCAATCTTGGATATTTTCTCTATGCTACTGGAATTCTGTGTGCTGGAGTCTGAGTTGTCAACTGGGGTATTACTTTTGCTTTCCGTGGCTGACGCGCAAGCTCAACGCGTTGGTGCGCAAATTCGAGGAGAAAGCGGCGATCGACTTTCCCATCGCGGACGATCCCGAAAATAAATCCAGTACTGAATCTTCTCGCTTCGATTCGGTTCAAAAGTCTTGCCGAAAGTATCTTATGTACGCCTATCACGCGTCCTACATGGCCCCACTCGGCGTCATGGGCGCTGTTAACTCTCCAGCGTTTCGAAATGTGTGGCGTGACGCGAATTTCGAGTCTCGAGCACACGTCGTCGTGACCGCGTTAGATGGTGATATGGATGGTATGCGCGCATACTTTTGCGGTCGAGCGTGGTTCCCTGTGCGAATACCGCTCTTCTTCATGGGCATGCTTGTCGGCGCGATGCGTCTGCGTTTAGCGCGGCGCGGTGTGACACCTCAAACTGAGAGATTTTGGGCAAAGTTCACCGATTACTTCTCATTGGGCTTCGCTTCTTGGCTGATTGGCTCCGTCATTACATCCGGCTTGGTCGCAGACTCGAAGAACGTGCGCATCTTTAACGAATTCTTTCTCACGGCGCCGTGCGCGTTTTGGCTGTACGGTTTAACCGTCACGCGCAAATCATACACCGTCCAAGTCCTCAGGAATCCCGTCGCCCAAGCCATCGGTACGTGGTCTTACGCCATGTACCTCCTACACCTTCCCCTTTACACCTCTTGGGCCGCCCTCGAGTACGACACCATGCGCGTATTCCCCGCCTGCGACCGCACGTCGCCGAGTATCAAAGTCTGGGCCGATTGTTTCCGCAACTTCGACGAAAAGCAAAATCTTCCCAACGTAGTCGTCTTGGTGTTTTTGTTCTTCCTAGTTTTGCTCTCTTTCGTCGCGCATCACACGATCGAGAAACCTGGAAGCCGGTACATGTCCCGTCTCCTCGCGAGCGTCTCGCGTTGACGCCGCGTCCCGCCGACGCCGCATTCCTTCGCTTGAGGACACACTTCTTCGGACGCGCATGGCGCGGCGCTGAGTCTCAAAGACGCGCAAACGACAGACACGCGCGTCATGCACGCCGTTGACGCCGCGCGCGCGCTCACGACGCGCCGCGGGCGGTCTTTACTCGACCACTGTTGGGGCGACGCCGCGCACGCGAGCTCGAATCACACCGGTGGCGAATGGATGCGCTTCATCGCGTGGCTAGTCATGCTTTGCATGGCGGTGGTGTTCTTGATCGTGGCGGTAAAGAAGTGGCCGCCGCCGCAGCGAGTGTTTCCGAGGAGGAAACCGTTGATGAGCGTGCCGTGGTGCTTGGCGGCGCGGTTGTTGGGGTACGGGGTGTTCGATTGGCGCACGGGGAAGCTGACGCCGTGGTGGGATTTCATCAAGGAGCGACACGACATATTGAATATATTCGCTGGCGACGCGGCGTTCATAACGCAGCGAGGGCGGTTCGCGCACTTGGCGACGGAGTTGGCGAGCACGGCGGCGGCTTCTATGGTGCTGACGGATTTAACGAGCGCTCGCGTGAGCGGTGGGTTTTGGACCAATCAGATATGGGTATTCGTGTTGCTGTTGACGTATGACATCGTGCTCGGGATCGCGCTGCGATTGGCGACTTTAGGGGCGACGAAGGCAAGTTTTGAAGCGGCGGAAAACGTCGGTTTCATGTGCGCCGAGAGCGGGGAAATTCAAGACTTGGAAGACGAGGAGCAGCTGATCGAGATGGGAATCAAGGCTTCGCATGCGTTTAATTTGACTCAGTATCGTCTTCTTGAAGCGTGCGTCGCGTTCTCATTTGTGAACGTTTTGGTATGTTCGCTTTGGGCGCACTTGGCGAATCCTGCCGACGGATGCGGCGACGCGTTTAACACGTTTGTGGCGTACATATACGTCTTCGGATTATATCAAGGCTTTTCTTTGACCGTCATTAGCCCATTTGCACTCACTGTGCGGTGGTGTGCGGCCGCTTTCTTGATCACACGCATCGATGAAGTGCAGACGCCCGAGGAGACGATGGATTGCTGTTGGAAACACATGTGCCCGCGGCTTTGCGGATGCAGACCCCCGCTCGTGACTCCGCTCGAGCAGCGCACGGTGAGTGGACTATTCATGAGCCCGCGTAAGGATAACGGCGTAATGACTGGGAATATCGTCAAGGCGGCAGCAGTGGTCGGGAAGTCGAGATATGATGCGCAGGATTCACCGCTGACACCTCGGCCAGAGTCGATGAACCGGGACGTCGAGAGCGGGTCTGCAGATTTATTTACCAGCGCGACGGAAGGTAAAGAGGACACCGACGATGAAACTCCTGAAAACATCGGCGCTCGACCACAGCTCACGCTGTCGCCATCGGAGAAGTACGCAATATTTCGACGTCAAGCGTCACTCCGCAAGGACATCGCGCTCGAGGACATCGATTGCGCGCAATACCCCGACGGAGATTTTGATCATCGACCTTCGTACGAACTAGGCCATAGCGATCAAATTGCGGGTGAATCTGCGTTCGCTGCCGCGCGCATGGCGCTCATCAGTGCCGGTAAGCTCACCCCAGAGCAAGTCGTGCGAACGCGCGATTTCAAGCACAACTGGAGCGCGCGCAAAAGTAGGTACGACAGCGCCTCTGACTCCGGCGGCGAGTCCACGGAAGATTCTGATCCCGAATTAGGAGTCAACGACAAGACCGCCGACGACGTCGACGACGTCATCGTTCGCACCGACGTCGCGAATATGGAGTCTTCGGCGTCGCCCACTGTGAGGTGGTCTCGCAAGCTCAAGGACGCCGCCTCGCCCGCCGACGACACCATTGACGACGACGAGTTATTCGATGAAGAGTTAGATTCAGATCCTTGGGGTGATGGTTCGGCGTAGGACACGTTAGCAGACAGTAGCACGGTGCTACTGTATGAATAAATTAATACGACGTCGACACCACCGTTTGCCGCACACTGCGACGGCGTTGATTGATGTCCCGAATCGTCGCCGTCGCCTCCCCGACGCCTTCGACCGCGCCGCGCACCACATTACGTCGACGTGATACGTTCATCGCGCCCTTGCTCGCGTCCTGCCTCGTTCGCCCCGCGCGCGCGTCGCTCGTCGACGAAACGTCGGCGACCAGAGTGTTCGCAGAGACGTCGAAAAGCGTCGCGCGCGTCGCCGTTGTCGCGCCCAATGGCGAGATTAGCGGCCGCGGGAGTGGTGTGGTGTGGTACATCGACGATGCGTACGCCTACATCGCGACGAACGCGCACTGCGTGGTGAAGGGGAATGAAAACGAAAAGTTGGTCGTGATGCTCGCGAGCGGCGCCGCGGCGGCATTGGATAAAGACGCATCGTATTTCGTCAACAGAAGCACCGATATTGGGTTTTTGAAGGTACCTATTGGCAGTTTCGGTGCGGACGCGCCCGTGGCGGCGAAGATCGGGACGAGCGATAATTTGCGCGTCGGGCAGAGCGCGTTCTCGTTGGGATTTGAAGAGGACGGCGCGGCCGTGCTGAGCTCTGGAACTATTAATGGATTGAAGAGGAAAATTCCGAGCAGGAACGGGGTTGGGTTGAAAGGTTTGATTCAGACGGACGCGCAAGTCACGGAGTTTACGAGTGGGGGCGCGTTGTGCGATAGTGCTGGACGGGTGATTGGATTGAACGTCGTCGCGTACGCGGGATCGCAAAAGCGAGATCCGCAAGGCGTGAACTTCGCAATCCCGATCGATGCCGTGCGCTTAGCGGCGGAACAAATGTGATAATGATTTATTTCACGTAATCCCGATCGATGCCGTGCGCTTAGCGGCGGAGCAAATGTGATAATGATTTATTTCACGTACAACAGTAGATTCGGAGTTCCTGGGAGTAATGACCCACCTCGAATTTTGTCGCGCGACGCAGTTGATGTGAGATGCTTCTTCAAATTTTCAGGGCTCATGCGTGGGGAAAACATAAGAAGGCGCGTCGCTGCGCCGACGGCGTGCGCGACCGCCATACTCGTACCGCTTTGAAATGCATATGCCGTGTCGCTTGGATGCTCACACGCAGTGCTTCCACCGCATGCACCGAGAATTTGCACGCCGGGCGCGAATAAATCAACGCACCTTCCAGAGTTTCCATAGGCGTACGGCGCGTCTGCTTGATCGCTGGCTGCGACAGTCAGCGTCTCCGCGACGTTTCCAGGCGAAATCGTGCATGCGTCTCCTTTTTGGTTACCAGCGGCGCAAACGATGAATACTCCACGTCCAGTGAGCGTTTGGACGACGCGTTCGAGTGCGCGTGACCAAATTCCATTTCGCACTCCGAGCGCTAAACTGACCACGGCTGGCTCGGACGGCGTCGCCACACCGAGCACCCATTCAAGTCCCTCAATCAGCCCCGAGAGCTCACCATTTCCGTGACAGTCGAGAACTCTCACAGAGTGGAGAACTGTCTTGCCGCTATACGCGATTTGATTGATGGTCGAAGCCACGTGACTACCGTGACCATCGCAGTCATCAGGTTCGGCGTCATCGTCGACTAAATCGACGCCGCGCCCAAACGCTTGATCTTTGAATTCCACGTGCGTCCTTCTCACACCCGTGTCAAGCAGATAAACGTGCACGATGCTCCCATAGCCATCTTCAGGGGGATCGCGAGGAAGCAACTTACCATCAAGCCCGTCTCTACCGTTCAGACGGTCTCTGGACCAGGTTGTCACGCCTTGTGAAAACACTTCAACGTCTTCTTCGAAATCTAGCGCGGGAACGCACGTGCGAAGTGCGCTGACTTCCTTGTCGTCGGCAAACACGGCAAATAAACGAGCGAATCGCATTCGCCGACGACATTTTATCTTCAAATGCCACAGACAATGAAAATTCATATGCTTCGTCGTCGACTCCAGGGCGTCACAGATTTCATCGACGGCACCATCGTACGAGACGATGTACGGTTTGCGCACAGGACTCGCGGCGACGAGCTTGTTGCATAGCGCGAGCGCTAGTGCGCATATCAAGGTGAGCAACGCGCGCATGGAGCGTCAGATTGTGTGGCAGTTTGTTTCGCGCCCTCGTCGGTGCGAACGCGGCGCACCATCGATTAAACATTGAACATTTATTACTTTTACAAAACAAACCTATCAATCGCTTCCGCGACACCGTCTTGCGTGTTTGAAGCATCGAGGACGTGTGCGGCACCGCTTTTTGTCTTTTCCGTGGCGTTCGCCATGGCGACGCCGCAACCGACGAATCGAAGCATTTCGGCATCGTTTTCGCCGTCGCCGATGGCGACAACGTCCGTCATCGGATTCACATCCATGGATTTCAACACGGCTCGAACGCCCTTTGACTTATCGTTCCCAAGGGGTAATATTTCTAGCATATCCGCCACCGCTTGTGTGACCTCCGCTCGACCCCTGAATGCGGCTTCCCAAATCGATCGAACGCCGTCAATGCTCTCTTTGCTCGGTCCCATTAATAATAGTTTACGAACGGTGTTATTGGATAGTATCTCATCCACCGATCCGGCGATTTCGCTGGCTGGTTCGTGATAGGTGTGGTGGAGCTCGTCCAAGAGTACGCTCGGCGCAAGCGTCGCGCAATTGTCGCCACAAAACGCCGTGAGCGCCAATCCGTCGTGCACGACGTCATCCATCATCATGAAGGCATCTCTCGTGACGTCTTCGGGCATTTTCGCTTCATAGACCAGAGCACCGCCTCGACCGTACACTTCTAGACCTTGTAAGAACACCCCAGGTGTGTTCTTACCGACGATAATGCCGTCTAATCCTTGCGTGGCGGCGGCTTTAATCGCCGCCGGTCTCGCCTTGCCCGTGGCGACGACAACTTCGACTCCCGACGCCATCGCCCGGCGCAAAGCATCGGCGACTCGAGGCGTGATGACACTATTTTCATTTAATAGCGTGCCGTCTAAATCCGTCACGAGCACACTTCTCTGTGTCGTGAGCGTCGTCGAAGAAGAGTCGGACGTCGATTCTCCCGACGCGCGTCTCGTGAGCCCGGTGACTTTCCATCCGAGCGCCTTCAAGACCTCTTGCTCCGCCGCCGCCATTACCTCCGCCTCGCTTTCGCTGACTTCGTGATCCATACCTAATAAATGTAAAGTCCCGTGCACGAGCAAAACTCGGCACTCATCCCGCAAAGAATGCCCCACCTCCCGCGCCTGGGCGCTCGCCGTGTCCACGCTCACGATGACGTCCCCGAGCACTGCCATCGGCCCGAAACTCTCCGCAGGAAAGCTCAAAACATCCGTCGCGCTATCTTTCTCTCTATACCCCGCGTTCAAGCTTCGAATGTACTCATCCGAGCACAGCGCCACGCTCAACTCGCAGTGCGACATCGACTTTGGCAGCGTTCCTCGCGCTCGCGCCACCGCCTTTGATTTCCCTTCATTCGTCAACAACAGCGTCATCACCGCCATCGCGTCTTCCTCCATCTCTCGACGCAGCGTTCTCACGTCCACGTTTTCCTCTCGAACCACTCGCGGCTCGTGTTCGTCCTCATCGATGATCATGACGTCGCACGCGCACTCCGTCTCGCCCACGTAAAAGCTCTCCGCGAATTCGTCATCCATCCCGTCCTCGTCCTCGTCCTCGGCCTCGGCCTCGTCGCGCGCGCGCGCGCCGCTCGACGTCGCTCGCGCCATCGCGCGCGACCGCGCCGTCGGTCTGAGCGCCCTCGACGGCGCGAGCGCGGCGCGCGCGAGGAAACATTTTTGCGCGTGCGCGCGCGGATTCGACGGCGGCGCGAGCGCGACGACGCGACGGACGCTCGCGCGCGCGCGAGGGGCGCGCGCGGACGCGCGGGCGAGGGCGACGCGCGCGCGGGCGAGCGCGTGGCGCATCGGCGTCGGGAAGGCGCGGCGACGAGTGACGGTGACGCGGTCGATTCGCCGACCGACCGACCGACCGACCGACCGACCGACCGAACGCGAGGGCGAAGGGAAGGAGGAACGAAAGCGGAAGAAAGGTCTACGTGATGCTGTAAAATTTCATGATTATGCTTAAGCTATGATTGCTCGTCTACCAGTTGCTAAAGACGCCGAATTGGCCGAATAAACCGTTGGCGCCGGCAACATATTGTAAAAACACGAAGACGAAGAAGACGACGATGGCGACGTTGACGAGGTCGCCGGAGGAACCGTTGAATTGATCCGCGCGCTTCGTGCTCGAGGTGGTGCGGAGAGAGCTGTCGGGCACGGGGATGGCGAGCTTGGCGCGGTCGTAAGAGGCGAGGAGCTCGCCGACTTCGGCTGGAGGGACGTTGAGTCCCGAGGCGGAGGCGCGAGTTTTGCTCATGCGCGTGGTGTACGGCAAAGCCTCGATGACGGCGTCGGCCAGGTCATCGATGAAGAGTGGATCGGTGTCTAGCGCGGGAACTCTGCCCCACTTTTTTATGCCGCTCTCTTCGGCCAATTCACGGTACTCCATATCGATCTCTTCCAAGGTTTCGATGTGTTCGCTGACAAAGGAAATCGGCACGGCGCACAACGCCTCTGTCCCCTTCTTCCCGAGCTCGCGAATGGTGTCGTCGGTGTACGGCTTGAGCCACTCCACCGGCCCGACACGCGATTGATACGCCAATACGTGCTCGTTGTTGACGCCCATCGAGCCGAGCTCCTCCGTGATGAGACGCACGCATGCCTCCATCTCATCCTTGTACGGATCCCCGGCTTGTTCTACGTACGACACCGGGACACCGTGGGCGGAGAAAAAGATGAGCGGTTCCTTGTCATCCTCGAACTTTGTCTTCAATGTCTGCGCGATCATCACCGCCATGGCTTTGACGTACCCTGGACGCTGATACCACGACGGAATCACCGTGTGCCGAACCGACGCCAACTCTTCGTCCTCCGCGAAGTATTGCTCCAACAATCGCAAACTCGACCCGGACGTGCTGATGGAGAACTGCGGGTACAAAGGCAACACCACTAATCGAGTCACTCCGTCTCGTTTGATCGCATCGATCGCATCTTCCGTGAACGGTTTCCAATATCGCATCCCCACGTACGTCTTCACCTGGATCCCTCTCGCTTGCATCGCCGCCTGCAGCGCGTTCGCCTGATCCTCGGTGATCCTCCGCAGCGGAGAGCCACCGCCGATGGACTCGTACGCCTCACGACTCTTCGGCGCCCGCGACGCGCTCAACGCGTTCGCCAAAAACCCTTGTAAAAACTGCACCGGAGGCGGCAGACGAATGATATCCGGGTCGGCGAATAAATTGTACAAAAACGGCTGCACGTCATCCAACGTCTCCGGTCCCCCGAGATTCAGCAGCAACACCCCGACTTTGTATTCATCATCCTCATCGACGCTGTTATAAAAACTCTTCGGATCCGAGGAATAATCCTCGACGTCCACCAACGCTCTCGCGACGCCGTCTCGAGCCTTTGACCTTGACCGCCCAAGCCCCGCGTCGCTGTAGTTCAACCTTTTATTCCCATACCTCGAGAACGCCCCTCCCTCCGCCTTCCCCCGATCGCTCTCGTCTTTCTTTCCATCGTTTTTCCCTCGCGTCGACGCGCACGTGCTCGACGGCGACGCGTCTCGTCGGAACGCGTTCGCGCGTCCGCCTCGCCCTCGCGCCCGCCTCGCGCCCCCTCGTCCCGCCCTCGCCTTTCCGCTCGTCGACGCGCACCGCGCGCTCGTCATCGCGCGTTCGTTCATCACCGCGCGACTCTCGAGCATCATCTCTCGTTCGCTCGCGTCCTCGCGCGCCCGCGGTCGCGCGCGACGGCGCGGATTCTCCGAGCAATCCGATCAGGGCTCGGCCGCCGCTTTCCGTCGACGTCGGCGGCGTTTTCGCGCCTCGATCGCGACCTCTCGCGGCGGCGACGCGCGCGATCGCGCGGTGGCGACGCCAAGTCCGCGCGCGCGCGATCGATCGCCGCGCGCGCGACGTCGCGCGTCGTTCTGACGCGTCGATTCCGGATCGAACGCTTTTCGGGACGCTTTTGGATTCGTGTTTTCGGCACTGTTCGTCGCGCGCGCGCCATGGCGATCGCGCGCGCGCGCGCGAGCGCGTCGAGGGGCTGCGTCGCGACGCCGTCGACGTCGCGCGCGCGCGCGAGGGCGCGCGAGAGCGTCGCGAGGGCGTTTCAACGCGTCGAGGGGGACAAGCGCTTCGAGGTGCGCAAAAGTGCCGCGCCTCGGACGCGCGAAACGGCGCGCGCGAGGGCGAACGCGCGCGTCGAGGCGAAAGGGGGACGAAACGATTCGTTCCCAGACGTCCCGGGGCTGCCGGACGCGGAAGCGCTGATGGCGAAATACGCCGGGGACGCGGCGCGAGGGGCGGCGCGGGCGGCCAAGGGCGCGCTGCGCGGCGCCGGACCGTCGCGACGGACGGCGGCGTACGACGGCGTGTTCGCGCTGCTGTTCATAAACTTTGCGTTGTTCGCGTGCGATCACTGGGCGCACATGGCGTTCGTGAAGACGCTGTATTTGAATCACGCGAAACCGACGTGGTGGCAGTTCGCGACGTCGACGTTTTGTCACGCGAACTGGGCGCACTTGAGTTCGAACATCTTTTTTTTGTACATCTTCGGGAAGCTGGTGGAGGAAGAGGAGGGAGCTTTCGGGGTGTGGATGTCGTATCTCGTCACCGGGATCGGGGCGAACGTGGCGTCGTGGTTGTTGTTGCCTAAGAGCGTCGGAGGCGTGCTCGGCATCGGCGGCGCGGCGACGGTGAGTTTGGGCGCCTCGGGCGCTGTGTTCGGGCTGTTCGCGGTGAGTGTGTTGGTGAAATTGAGCTGGAACTGGCGAAGATTGTTAGAAGTGGTGATTCTCGGGCAATTCGTGGTCGATAGATTTCTGAGTGAGGCGAAAATGGTCGCCGCGGCGGGGAGCGGCGTCGGCGCGGGCAACGTCAATCACGTCGCGCACCTCGGCGGCGCGTTCGCGGGTGTTTTATTGATCTTCTTTCTCACGCGCATGGTTCCACCGTGACTGCGTCGACGTAATACGTAATACACACATTCATCGTCTTTCGTAATTTATTTATTTAATAACTCGAGATCGGTCTAACTAAAAAACGCCCAAGGCGGTGAACAACGCGAACACGAGAAAGAGGGAACCGCCGACGATGCCGACTGTGCGTTCACTGATTCTCTTCGATAGTAACGATCCGCCGACGACGGCGATCAAGGTGGCGATAAAATGTCCGAGCGACGCGCCGAAAGCGACGCCGACGGGATTTTGTGCCGCGCCGAGCGCGATGGTGGCGAGCATGCTCCTGTCGCCCCACTCGGCGATGAAAATCAACGAAAAAGTCTCGATCAAAGCCGCCAAGCCTGGCGAGCGCTTTTGCGCGCTCGTAGACTTACACACCACCTCTGTGGCTTCTGCTAACTCTCCGTGGTCCTCGGGCGTCGCCCCGCTCGGATTCATGCTCAGCGCGTCTCTCAACGTCTTTATCCCAAAAAACAAGAGCATCGCCACCGCGGCGTACTCTCCCACCGGCAGCGTCGTCATCAACGAGCTCGGTAATCGCTGAAAAGCCCTCCCGATCGCCACCGATATCACCGTCATCGCCGCCAACGCGCTCGTCGCCCCTACCAACACTCGCAACCTTCCTAAGCGCATCGCTAGCAACGCCGCGATGAAAAAAGTCTTGTCCCCGAGCTCGCTCACGAAGATGAGCGCGAACGCCGCCGTGAACCCGCTCTTCGCCGTCGCGTTCACCACCTTTTGCCACGCGTTATTCACGAACGTCGTCGACCCTAAATCCAACGAGATGTACAGTATCAATCCCATCAGGACGCACGACCCCAATATCGTCGCCTGCAGCGCGTACCCAGTCGTCGGTCTGTCCGCGTCGTCCCGCACCATCTTCATGAATTCCAAGTCGCACCCGATTCCGTTCGCTTCGCACTCGCTCGGCGGTTCGCTCGACGCGCTCGACGCCTCCATCGCGCAGTCTCGCGTCTTTCGCGCGCTCGTTCGCGTCTCGATCGCGCGCGTGCCGCGTCCCGCGTCGCCGCCAACGGCGCGAATGCGTCCCCGCGAGGTCGAGGTCGATCGCGCCGTCGAATCGTCGACGCGCGCGCGACGCGGGGCGCGCGCGCGGCGTCCATCGAGCGCGCGCGGGAGAGAGAGCGAGAGCGCGTGCGCGTGCGCGCGCATGTCGGGCTCGTGCGCGCGCGCGCGTGTGACGGTCGAGCGCGGTCGAGCGCGGTGGACGCGTCGGTCGAGGTCTGCGCGGTACAGTCAGCGCGCGGCGCGCGCGCGGCGGATGATTACACGACGCGGCGATCGCGTCGCTAGGCGGCGCCGATGGGCAGAGAACTCGCGGCGCGCGGTGCGAGCTTTTTCGCGCGCTTGGCCTGGCGCTGATCCTTCTTGCGCCTGGCGTCGACGTTGGATTTCTTCCTCGCGGCGTCTTTTTGCGCCTTGAGCGCGGCTTTCGTGGCGCTCGCGCCGATGAGTTGAGGGGCGTCTTTTAAGCCGAAGGCGGCGGCGACGTGACCGAGATGGAGACGCTTGACGTGAAAGATGTGCTTGAATGCGGAAGGGAAGGTGGCGTAGGCGCGTACGTGGGCGCGGAACGCGTCCTTGGCCAAGACGTCGTACTGCTTGTCGCTCGCGACTTTGGCGACGAGCTTCTTCAGCATGCGCTGGGACGCGGGATGGAGATGGGGCATGCTCTTGAACATCGATTTGTCTCGTTCGCTCGCGTCTTTGGAGTCTTCTAAGACGTCTAACATCGCGACGACGGAACCGTTGGCGAAGTTTACGCCTTTTTCGGTGAGCACTTCTGCGAATTCCCGCTCCTTGGGTTGTAAAAAGAGCACGGCTTCGCCCTCAGATCCGAGGCGGGCGGTGCGCCCGACGCGGTGAATGTACGTCGTCGCGTCCGTCGGAGCGTCGACTTGCACCGTTGCTCCGACGCCGACGAAGTCTAAGCCGCGCGCACCGACGTCGGTGCACAGTAACACGCCCGCTTTGGTGTTGGCAAAGTTCCTAAACACGCTCGCGCGGTCGCCCTGGCTGAGCAAGCCGTGGAGGCGGAAAATTTCGTACGGCCCTTGAATCGAATCATCGTCGTCTTTCACCTTTCCTTTGCCTCCCGCGGCGAGCCAGCGCAAGGTTTTGTAGTGATACTCCACGGATTCGCACGAGGAAAAGAACACGATCGCTTTGGAAATTGATCCTTGCATCCAACCAGCGAGTAAACCGGCCAACGCGGGCAGTCGCGCCTTCATGGAAACTTCGACCACGGTGTGATTCAACCCTTCGGGCATGCGCACGCGCTCGCCACCAGCCATTATTTTCGCCATGCGCTTTAATCCATCGACGTCCATCGTGCCTCCTTCCTCGTCATCGCTCCCGTCGGCGCCGACGATTTCCAAATCGTCCTTTTCCGGCTCGACGACGATGGTCACCGGATCCGTCATTCGCTCGGCCAAACGCGCCGTCCCGGGCGTGAGCGTGGCGGACAACAGCGCCGTGCACAGACTCGCGCCCTCGGTGCGTCGACCGATTTCGTTGAGAATCGCGTTCAAATCCTCTTCAAATCCCAAATCTAATAGTCGATCGGCTTCGTCGAGGACGAGCCATCGCAAGTTGTCGACGTTGAACGACTCCGTCATGCGCAAGTGGTCCAAAAGCCGACCCGGAGTGGCGATCAACAGCGAAACGCCTTTGCGCAATCGCGCTTTCTCTTTCGCCCGATTTTCGCCTCCCATGATCGAGCTCGTGACCACCCAATGAAACGGCCGTCCGACGCGCCGCGCCGTGTCCTCGACTTGCGTCGCCAACTCTCTCGTCGGCACGAGCACCAACCCTCGCGTGCCTTCCTCTCGAGTCACTCGCGGCGTGATCCCTCCAATTTTACTATACAACGGCGCGATGTAACTCAGCGTCTTCCCCGACCCCGTCTCCGCGCGCACTAAAACGTCCCGTCCCGCCAACAATCGCGGAATCGTCTTCGCCTGCACCGCCGTCGGCGCGCCGAACCCCACATTCTCCATCAAGTGCTTCACCATCGACGCCGGAAGCCCGCACTCTTCGAACGACGTCGGTTCCTTCCCGAAAACCCGCGCGCGATGTCTCTCCGCGCCGTCCCTCTCACCATCGCTCTCGCTTTCGCCCTCGCCGTCGTCTTCGCCGCGCGTCGACGTCCCCGCCGCGCGCTTCATCAAACTCGCCCAATCTCGCGGATCGAACGTCAGCGCGCGCTCTGCCTCCCCGTCGTCTTCCCCACCATCGCGCGCGCCGACGACTTCGAACGCATCCCCCCCGTCGTCGTCGTCGTCGTCGTCGTCGTCGTCGTCCCGCGTCTTCGGTCCTTCTCCCGCGTCCCGCGCGCGCGTCCCGCGTCCCGCCCCTCGCCCTCCCCTCGCGCCGTCCCGCGTCGTCTCCCGCTTCGTCCGCGCCCGTCCGCGATTCCATTCGCCTTCGTCTCGCGCGCGCTTTTCTCTCGTCCGTCCCTCGCGCGCGCGCGTCGCGCCGTCGTCGCCGCCGCCGCGCCATCCTTTCTTGGACGCGCGCGCCACCGTGCGTCGCCGCGGGTTGCCCTTGCGCGCCCTGACGCCGGCGTCGCCGTCGTCGGCGAGGTTCAGGACGAACGCGCCGTCGTCGTCGTCGTCGAGCGCCATCGCGACGGCGCCGCGCGCGTCGGAGTGCCGTCGCGCGCGCGGCGGCGGCGGTTGTCGCCTCGCGAGGGTCAAATTACAACGTCAACCCTAGCGTCTAACAGCCCGCCTTGACTGAGTGTATGTACCGCCGCTGACCATCTGACCCCTCGCCCACTCAACGTCCCCGCGGCCCGTTGAGCGTACATGACGAGTCGTCGATCCGAACACTGGCGCGCTAAGCAAAGCAAAGCGCGCCTACGTCAGTCGAGGAGTGAAACCGCGCCTAAAATGTAAAGACTACTACACCCTCCCGCGTCCGCGCTGAAA
>Ga0255753_1003844_pt1 | contig 15392 bp, 12 predicted proteins | sample 041ome_10_FD_179953 | JGI IMG/M metagenome (GOLD analysis project Ga0255753, IMG submission 179953) | Coastal salt marsh microbial communities from the Groves Creek Marsh, Skidaway Island, Georgia - 041412US metaG (version 2) | ecosystem: Environmental > Aquatic > Marine > Intertidal zone > Salt...
AAATTGTTGAAGACAAAGGCAAATCCAAAGCTGATCAACTAAAAAAAATCTAGTTGATCTTACGCAAACTTTTTATTTTATCGTAGGCTTGATTTATCTCGGATAGTCTGTCTTCAGATTTAATGATTAATTCTTGAGGTACACCCTGGGATCTTAATTGATCAGGGTGTAACTCTTTACTTAACTGTATCCACTTCTTTCTAATTTCTTCATTACTAGCTTCTTTATTAATTCCTAGAATTTTATATGGATTCGTTTGTTTATCTAGCCACAAAGATTGTATGCTTTCATACTGATTTCTTTGCAATCCAAAATATTTAGCACAACCCTCGATAAACTGAATTTCGGACCTACTAATCTCTCCATCTGCTTCTGCGATATAAAATAAAAGATTAATAATTTGTTCTAAAACCTGAGTTTGGTTTCTAAAAATCATTCCTAGTTGCTGAGCATATTGATGATAGTCGTCAGATGATTTTTTTGCCTCGTTAAATATCTTCCCCACATCGCTTTGAAAATTGGGTGGAATTTGAAATTTTTCTTTAAATGCTAAAACTTCATCTGAGGTAACTTGGCCATCTGCTTTCGCTAGTTTTGCAGCAAGAATTATAACACCAACTGTAATGATTTCTTGTGTTGACTGAGCTGATCCTTGAAAACTACTCGATTGACCTCTGATTCTGTCTACACTATGACCAGCAATGACTCCCAAAAGCGCACCGATAGGCCCCCCTAAGGCAAATCCAAAAGTTCCTGCTAATAATTTTCCCCAAATACTCATGATAAAAGTTTATTGGCAATCCAAGTTCTTATCTCAAAACCATATCGTTTATACTCTTTATAAAGATTTTTATGCATTTGAAGATTTTCTTCATAAATCCTGATTTCTTTTGGTTTTACAACCTCTTTATTAAAGTGAATTTCAAACTCTTTTAACATAGAAAAAAAAGCAGGTGTATTGCAGTCTGCAAGACTAACTTCATTAAATGCTAAATATTTTTCCTCTTTTCTAATATTATTGATTAACTGAAGATGGCTTTCAATTTCTTTAAAAATGCTTTCAATCATGAGACTGTCAGATGGATGAGAAGTAATTTTAACAAGCCCAAAAAGTTTTCGAATACTACCAATTAGTTTCTCATCAACCAAGGTAGCAAGAAATCGAATTTTTGAATTGATACTTGGATCGCCGGAAAGCAGGGATGGTTTTGGGTATTTTTCTTCTAAATATTCTAAAATCACCCCAGAGTCTGAAATCATTAATCCATCAATTGACAGACACGGAACCGTAGCAGTAGGAGAAAAAGACCCATAGTTATTAATCGCTTCAATTTTGTCTATTTCAATAGATTTAAAATCGAGAGCAAACTCTACTTTGGAGCAAGAAACGCTGTGAGAATTGGTATAAAGTTTTAAATTCAAAAAATTTTATTTAAGCCATTCATCGGCTTTATTATTCTGTTTGAGTGTACCTTCGTTACCATGCGCGAAGTGTTTAGTCATATCAGGGTAATATTTATAAGCTATAGGTTTTTTGCCCATCGCCACTGCCATTTCTCTTACATGATGGGGGTCTGCGCCACAGCAAATACCAATAAAATTGACATTTAAATTTATGCATTGTTTTGTAAATTCAGCCATTTCAAATCGATTACATGTTAGACCATCTAATGCTATATGGGAAACGTTCCCAGAAAGACATCCGCAGTTTGGATCTTCTATATACATATGAGTTGGGAATTTTTCATTTGTACGATAGGGAACAGGCAGTGCAGCCACATGACAAGAAACTTTTTCTCTAATACCAGGTAATAATTTCATAGTCATGTCTGGTCCACGATAGCAATTAAGTCCAACAACATCAGCTCCATGATCTTCAAGGATTTTACATGCTTCTGCAGCTGTATGACCCTCTCTAGTTTTATCACCCTTAGGGATTGCAAGATTAACAACTGCGATCAATCCGGCATCTTTAATCTCTTTTAAAGCTAATTTTGCCTCTTCAGTCCAGTTTATGGTTTCGGCAATAACAAAATCAACACCTGCTTCTTTGGCCCAAGCAATTTGTTCGGCAAACATTTTTTGACAATCAATATGAGACTGTTTATCAGTTGGACTATATATATTTGTATTAGCAACATTCCCGGCAATCATTAAATCTAATTCGGGAAATTCATTAGCAGCGTCTTTGGCAATCTTCAGAGCATTTCTTTGGAGAGGTTCTAATAATTCTTCTTTTCCAATTAATCGAAGTTTTTCACGATGACCATAATAGGTGAAGGCTTGCACAACATCACTTCCAGCTCGAATGAATTCTCGGTGAAGTTGAGTAACAACTTCTGGATGCTCTAATACAACTTCAGGAACGTAAGCTCCTGCTTGTAAATAACCTCTACGCTCCATAGCAAAAAGATAACCTTCAGCACACAAAATTGGTCCCTGATTAAGTTTTTCAATTAAGTTCATTGACTCTCCTTGGTAAAAAGAATTTATTATTTATCTAAAAATAGCTTAAAATCTTTTTTAGTTAAATGTTTAATTATTCTGTTCCCATAAAAGATATGATGACCATTTATGAGTCACTAATGAAAGACAATCCAGAATTAGAATCTTTAGGGATTGTTAAATTTTCTAAAAAATCTTTAAATGATTTATTATTAAATGCTGAAAAATTTGCTCAAGATAAATTAATTCCAATTAACGCTGTGGGGGACAGGAAACCAAGTTTCTTAGAAAATGGAGTTGTCAGAACACCTCCGGGTTTCAAAGAAGCTTATGATCAATATACTAAGGAAGGGTGGATTGGTTTAACTTGTGAAAAAGAACACGGAGGAGAGGGCTTACCTAAAACAATTAGTGGTTTTATTGATGAAATATGGTCTTCATCTAACCTTTCTTTTAAACTTTTCAGCGAATTAACAATCGGCGCCTATAATTGCATTCACCATAATGCTAAGGATGAAATAAGAGAATTATATTTACCCAAGATGGCTAGAGGAGATTGGGGAGGTACTATGTGCCTTACTGAAGAGCAATGTGGAACAGATCTAGGTTTGATTAAAACATTAGCCACGCCTATTAATGAAAAAACCTATTCTATTCAAGGGCAAAAAATTTACATAACTTCAGGCGATCAAGATCTTACAGAAAATGTTATTCATCTAGTCCTTGCTAAGACTCCTAATGCACCAGAGGGAACTAAAGGATTATCTCTTTTTTTAGTTCCTAAAATTAAGATTAATGAAGATGGTAGTCTTGGGGATAGAAACAACGTCAAGGCATCTCATGTTTTTGATAAAATGGGAATAAGAGGAGTTCCTACCTGTGCTATCGAATTTGATGATGCGGAAGGTATTTTAATTGGTAATTTGAATGAAGGCTTAAAATCAATGTTTGTCATGATGAACATTGAGAGAATAAAAGTAGGTCTTCATGGATTAGGTTTGTCAGAGGTTGCTTTTCAACAAGCTCTAAGTTTTTCTAAAATTAGAAAGCAAGGAAGAAATAATGAAAAAGACCCTCTGGAGGGGACGGCAATCATTAATCATCCAGATATCAAAAGACAATTATTAACTATGAAATCATTGATTGAGGGTGAACGAGCATTAGCTTTTTGGCTATCTATTCAAACAGATCTAAGTTTAAAAGAAAAAAATTTACAAAAAAAAGAAGAGGCATCAGATTTAGTGGCTCTAATGACCCCTGTGGTGAAATCATTTTTTACAGATCTAGGTAGCGAACTAACTAGTCTCGCTATTCAAATACATGGTGGCAGAGGTTATATGAAAAATTTTTATTTAGATCAATTTTATCGAGACAATAGAATTACTTCCATTTATGAGGGAACAAATGCTATTCAAGCCCTAGATTTGATTTATAGAAAAATTGGTAACTCAAAAAATGATATTATTCAAAAATTTTTTGACTTGATCGAAAATGAAATTAATTTTACTCCAGCTCAATCTGATTTTTATAATTTATCTCTAATCTTAAAAGATTATCTTCAAAAAATGTCTGCATTTACTATCTGGTTAAGAGACAAGCTTCAAAATAAAGTTGATGATGCTCGAGCCGGAGCTTCTGATTTCCAATTAGCACTTGGGTATTTATCGGTTGGATATGTTTGGATAAAATTTCTTAATAAATTAGATCCCGAAAATGATGTTTATATGGATAAACTAGATACCGCAAAATTTTATTTTTCAAGAATATTGACTAGAATTGATCTTCATTATCAAAATGCCAAAGAGGGTTCTGATTTAATGATGGGTTTTCAATTTAAAGACAATAGGTCCAATTAGTCTAGAAAATATTTTTTAGAGTTTTTTCCCAATGAAATTAAAATTTCATGCTCATTGGTCGAGTTATCATTTGCCAGAGATTCATACGATTGATTTTTTCCTAAAATTTCTACAGGTCTGCCTAAATAGAGTTTATTTTGATCTATATGGGATACATCTATTGTTATTAGATCCATAGATATACGACCTAAAATTGGACAAGCTAAATCATCTATAAAGACTTTTCCTTTATTACTTGCAATTCTATGAAGTCCATCTGAATAACCAAAATCTACTGTAGCAATTTTCATATTTTTTTTAGCCTTAAAAGTTTTGGCATACCCAACAGTGACACCTCTTTTTATTTTACTAACTTGTAAAATTGGAGCGTAAATACTCATTACAGGTTTAAGATCAAATGTCTTTCCTGGAAAAGGGTTGATGCCATATAAGCTTTTTCCAGGCCTTACAAAATCTAAATGTAATTTTTTATTCAAAAAAATTCCTGCTGAATTACATAGACTTAGAGGTTTTTGAAATAATCTATTAAAGAGTTTTAGTTGTTTTAATTGCCACAACGATTCAATTTCATTTTTTTCGTCACTTGATGAAAGGTGAGAGATGATTGATAAAATCTGATTTGAGTTTGTAGATTGAAATAGTTTGTCCATTTCATTATTTTGAAAACCTAGTCTATTCATTCCTGTATCAGCGTGAATAACAAATTTAATAGGACTTTTTTTAATTTTTTTTATTAGCTGAAGTTGTTCGAAATTATTGATAATTGGAATTATTTTTTTTTTAAAAATTTCTTCAGTATCAGAGCGCGAAATGACCCCAGCTAATAAATAGATATTAATAGACTTAAACTGATTTCTTAATCTGATTGCATCATCTATCCTTGCAACATAAAAATTCTTTACTCCATGGCTGTAAAGTTTACTGGAGCATTCAATCAACCCATGGCCATAGGCATCTCCTTTTACAACGCACAATATTTCAGCATTGGAGGACCTTTTTTTTATTATTTTATAATTATGTATTAGGTTATTTGTATTAATTTCAATAATTTTCCTATCAAGAAAATGAAGATTATTTTGCATCATCATATTTATAGATTATTTTTACTTTAAATTTAGATTTAAATATTTTAAAGTTTATTTAAGTAAGGTTATGAATATTAAAATGATCTTCTTTTTAATAAAAAAAGTTATGCTTATTTTAGTTTTCTTTAACTTTGTACAAATAATATAAGGAGGAATTATGGAAAAAGGAAAGCTTATTCCAGGAATTATCGGTTTAGTAGTCGGTGTTGTAATTGCATTTGCAGTACTCTCCATGCAAGAGCCGAAAGTAGTTGAAGTTGAGGTAATTAAGGAAGTTGAAACCTCCAACGAAAGCAGCATGGATATCGCATCATCAGCTGGAGATGCTAGTGCTATTAGAATCCCTGTTCTAAATTGGTCAAGTCAAATTGTTATGGCTAACTTAATATCCCAAGTTTTTGAAGAGATGGGTTATGAAACTGAACTTGTTCCAGCAGAATCTCAAACTAGATATGAAGCAATCAGAGTAGGTGAGTTGCACCTTGCTCATGAAACATGGCAATCTACTATGGGTAAACCTTTTTATGAGGCTATGGAAAAAGGCGGCATGCTAGATACTGGTAACCATCCTGTTCTTGCTTTTGAAGAAATGGGTGTTCCTAATTGGGTTATTGAAAAAAATCTATGCCCTGGTCTTCCGAACTGGGAAGCTCTAAAATCAGATGAATGCGTTGCCAACTTTGTAACACCTGACTCTGGTGGTAAAGGTAGATGGCTTGAAGGTCCTGTTGAATGGCATGGTGAAGTTATGCCTAATAGATTGAAGGGTTTAGGATTAGATGATAAGTGGATGGTTAAATTTGCCGGTAGTGCTGATGCTTTATGGGCTGAATTAGAGGCAGCTGAAAAAGAAGGAAGAGGAACTGTTGTTTTTAACTGGTCACCTAACTTTACTGATTTTACCGGTTACACTTTTATCCAATTCCCACCTTTCTATGATGGATGTACCATTAAAGACGGTGGAACCTTGGAAACAACTGGATGTGGATCACCAATTGGCTGGATTAAAAAAGCTGCCAACATTAAGTTCCCACTTACTCATCCTAAAGCGTATAAGTTCTATTCTAAAATGGGCTTTTCTGCACAAGAAATAGGTGAAATGGCCTACAATGTTGACATTAATGGCATGACTCACGCAGAGGCCGCTACCGCTTATATTGAAAATCATCGTGCTCAAATCGATGAATTTATGAGATAGAAGTAAATATCATTTATTTTAAATCCCCCTTTAAGAACCAAGGGGGATTTTACTAATCAATTGGAGAATAGCCATGACTACCGTAATTCATTGTAAGTCTGTTTATAAAATTTTCGGCTCAAATGCTAATAAGTTACTAATCGACTCTGGCGGAAAAGTTAATACTAAAAAATTTCAAGATGCTGGATGTATAGTTGGAGTGAATAACGCAAATTTTAAAGTAAAAAAAGGTGAAATGTTAGTGGTAATGGGACTTTCTGGCTCTGGTAAATCCACTTTACTTCGTTGTATATCGAGATTAACAGAGGTAACCGCCGGAGAGGTTTTTATTGATGGTGAAAACATCTTACAAATGAATAGCAAGCAACTAATTGAGTTAAGAAGAGATAAAATGGGTATGGTTTTTCAAAACTTTGCACTATTGCCTCATAAAAGCGTTATTGAGAATATAGCGTTCCCTTTACAAGTTAAGGGAATTGATATGGATCAAAGTATGCAAAAAGCACTTGAGATGGTCGAATTAGTTGGATTAAAAGGAAGAGAAAATTATTTCCCAAGAGAGCTTTCGGGTGGACAACAGCAACGCGTTGGAATTGCACGATCTTTAGCCGTTGAGCCAGATATTTGGTTTTTAGATGAACCATTTTCTGCTTTAGATCCATTAATTAGAAGAGAGATGCAAGATGAGTTTCTCCGACTTCAAGCAGTCTTAAATAAAACTATTATGTTTGTTACTCATGATTTTGATGAGGCTTTAAGATTAGCTGATAAAATTGCTATTATGAAAGAGGGTGTAATAGAACAATTAGATACTCCCGCAAACATAGTATTAAATCCAGCAACTGATTATGTCAAAAAATTTACTCAAGAGGTTCCAAGAGAAAAAGTTTTAAAAATAGAGGCAATTATGAATCCCATTGATTCAGCTGCCTCAACTACAAATATTGTTTCGAAAGATGAGCTTGTTGAAAAGGAAGCGGAGAAGATCCTTAATAGCGAAATTCCTCTTAGTGTAATTGATCTTAAATCTAATTCTATTGTCGGCTCGATAAATTCCAATAAAGTTATCAAAGTATTATTCGGTGACTCAAAATAATCTAATTTTTACTAATAAAAGAAATCAGTTTCTATTTTTACTGATAGTTTTTTTTCTTTTATATTTTTTAATACCTCATAACGAAAATAATTTTTTTTGGAGATTGCCCCCAGTCTTTGCTGGAATTCCTCAGGGTATTAATGACATAATTTATAAAGCTTTATATGAATGGCTTCCTCTGAAGACTTGGGATCCGGTATTTGGAATGTATGAAGAAAAAGCTGCTTTTAGAGAATTCACAAAAGCGGTATCTAATTTGCTCACTATTCAAGTTAATTTTGTAAGAGAAGTTCTTTTAGGTGGAAACAAAACGCTAAAATTAATTTTTAGTGATAGTTGGGTATCCAAAAATCATTTAAGTTTTCCTGCTTTTCCTTGGCCTGCCTTTGTGGCTGGGACTGCTATCCTAGGATATAAACTTGGAGGATTTAGACTTGCTTTACTTGGGGGAATTGGAACCATGTATATAGCATTGTTTGGACAATGGGTACCATCGATTGAAACTCTGTCATTTGTTGCAATAACTACTCCTATTTGTTTTACACTTGGTCTTTCTTTAGGTATTTGGGGTTATCTTAATAAGAAAGTTGAGACGGCACTACAGCCAATGCTTAATATAATGCAAACGCTTCCTCAGTTTGCCTACCTTGTTCCCATTATTGCTTTATTTGGACTTGGTGATCATGCGGGCTCAATAGCGACTATCGTTATAGCTACGCCCCCAATGATTAGGAATACAATTTTAGGTTTGAAAAAAGTTGCCCCCGAAGTGGTCGAAGCTGGACTTATGAGTGGTTGCACTAAATTTCAACTCTTGTTTAAAGTTTTAATTCCAACTGCTAGAAGGGATATCTTAAATGGAATCAATACGGTCATTATGCAATGTCTTGCCATGGTCGTTATTGCTTCTTTTGTTGGAGCTAAAGGATTAGGTCTAAATTTAAAGATAGCTTTGAATAGTTTAAAAATTGGTAAAGCGGCTGAGGCAGGTTTGAGTATTGTTATTATAGCTGTTGTTTTAGATCGATTTACTCGAGCATGGGCAAACCTACAAAGAGATTATTTTGCTAATTTAAATTTTTATCAAAAATATAAATATTTGATTTGGTTTCTAGCTTCCACAATCATATTTTCTTTTATTGCTTACGGCGGAACTTTTATTTTTGATAAAATTAATTATCTTTATATAATTCCTATTGAGAAGGGCCTAACAATAGGTCCCCAAATTGACTCTGCAGTGGATTGGGTTTGGGATACATTCTTTTTTACCCTCAATGCATTTAATAAATTTTTAATAATAAATATTTTAGTTCCTATGAAAATGGCATATCTCGGGATGCCAGTAATAGCAACATTTACCCTTGCTATGGGAGTAGCGTATATAGTTGGGGGATTTAGAATTGCTAGTATTGTAGGTGCGATGCTTCTATTCATTGCTTTTTCAGAATATTGGAACAAAGCCTTAATCACAATGTACATGGCTACTTTTGCTGTAATTATGGCCTCTATCAATGGACTTTTAATTGGATCCTTTTTTGGTCGAACTGAAAAAGGGGCTAACATTGTACTGACGGTTTGTGATTTTTTTGAAACTTTCCCATCCTTTGTTTACCTTATTCCGGTTATTTTCTTATTTAATATTACGGATACATCGGTTTTAATTGCGGCAATCATTTATGCTACTGTTCCTGCTACTAGGTATACCGTATGGGGACTGAAAAGCGTCCCAGTCTCACTACATGAAGCGGGCACGATGTCTGGTGTCAATAAATTTCAAAGGTGGGCGAACATAGAAATCCCGATTGCACTTCCTCATATGATGTTGGGTGTCAATCAAACTTTAATTTTTGGCTTACAGTTAGTCATTCTAGGTGCTTTAATTGGAACTGAAGACTTAGGTCAAATAATTTTTTCTGCCTTGTCCAGAAAAGATGGTGCCGGTCTTGCCTTAACCCTAGGTATTTTTGTTTCATTCATTGCTATTTCTGTAGATGTTATAATTCGAAAATGGGCAGAAGATAGAAAAAAAGCCTTAGGTATAGACTAATTGTCTAAATATTTTTTACTTTTTTTGACCATCATTTTAGAGGTTGTTGGAACGATGGCTTTAAAACTTTCTGATGGTTACACAAAGTTACTCCCGACCATTGTAATGGCAATTTCTTATACAGCTTGCTTTTACTTTTTATCAAAATGTCTTAATCAGTTTAATTCTGTAGGATATGTCTATGCAATTTGGGCAGGTTTTGGAATTTTTTTAATTACTCTCTTAGGAATTTTTTTTTTTAAAAATGAAATTGATTTAGCTGGGATTATTGGTTTGTCCCTGATTGTAATTGGAGCTGTAGTTTTAAATCTTTTTTCGAAAATATCTCATTAAATGATTATACCAAGAATAACTAAACCCTATGAACCAGGACTTCCCGCTTTAGGGGATGATTTAGAAAATTACCTAGTCTCACCAGGCGGTTCAATTACTTTAAAAATGGATCCCAATGATCAAGTGAAGATTATTAATTTAGAAGGGTTACAACAGGCAGAAATTATTACTTTTAATTCTCAAGGTAAGTGTGATCTTTCTCCAATTGGATATAAAAAAGAACACAATGGTGATTTAACAAAAAAAATTTTAAAAAGTTCTGAAGAGTCTGCCATTATTGCATCCAATAAGTTAAGACTTTTAGGATGTGAAGTTAATGAGATTAATCAATCAATCTTAGTTTTTTCTAAAAGTGCAGAGGCAAATTCAATTGAAGAATTGAACTTCCAAGATAACGCGATTTGTATTATCTCAGCTCCAGGAAATTTTGAAATTACACACGATGATATTCCTGCATCAGAGCTTAGAGTTATTGTAAAAAGAGCTAGAAAAAGAGCTGAAGGTGAATTCTTGCTCCCTGATCCGTTGATGGACCCAGTGGAGGAAATTTTTGTGAATAGATATACCGCCTCATCCTACGAGGTGAAAGAAGGAGACTTCATTCAAATTATTGACATCTATGGTCGTCAATGTTCAGATTTTATGGCTTTTGATGCTGAAAAACTTCAGCAGGGAAAAGAACTATCTATCGATACAACTAACAGTAGATATTTAATGGGTAGCGCCTATCCTTTACCTGGGCTTCATTCAAAATATTATGATGAAAATCAAATTCCAATGGTCGAAGTTTATAGGGATACTGTTGGTCGTCATGATACTTTTGGCACTGCATGTACATCTAAGTTTTATGATGATTTAGGATATTTTGGCCATCCCAATTGTTCAGATAATTTTAATAAAGTTCTTGATAAATTCACTCTAAGAAAAAGACTAGGTTGGGGAGCGATTAACTTATTTTATAATACAGCGATTGATGCTAATAACGCGCTAATTTTTGACGAACCTTGGTCGAGGCCCGGTGATTATGTCATGTTTAAAGCATTGAAAGATTTAGTTTGTGTTTCCTCCGCATGCCCGGATGATGTGGATGCTGCTAATGGTTGGAATCCCACAGATATTTTTGTAAGAATATATAGGCCGAATAAGCCTTTTAGTAAAGGAGTAGCATACAGAATGAAAGCAGATGCAGAACCAAAATTAACCAGAGAGACGGGCTTCCATCCAAGAGTCGCTTCTCTCACTGAGAACATTGTCGAATATAAAGGTTTTTGGCTAGCCTCAAATTATAATAACTATGGCGCTCTCCAAGAATATGAAGCATGTCGTGAAAGAGCGATTATTATGGATCTGTCTGCCCTTCGCAAATTTGAAGTTCGAGGACCGGATGCAGAAGAACTACTACAAAGAACATGTACAAGAAATATTAGAAAACTTTCAGTCGGTCAGGTGGTTTACACCGCTATGTGCTATGAACATGGGGGAATGTTAGATGATGGTACCGTATTTAAAATGACCCACGATAACTTTAGATGGATTTGTGGAGATGAATATTGTGGAGAATGGTTAAGAAATAAAGCGAAAGAAATGGACTTAAAAGTTTGGATTAAATCATCTACAGATAATTTACACAATGTGGCAGTCCAAGGTCCAAGAAGTAGAGAAATTCTTAATAAAATTATTTGGACTCCTCCCCATCAAACACCTCTTAAAGATCTTGAATGGTTTAGATTTACAGTCGCAAGACTTAATACCTTAGATGGTATTCCGCTAATGGTTTCTAGAACTGGTTATACAGGTGAATTAGGCTATGAAATATTCTGTCATCCTAGTAAAGCAACAGAAGTCTGGGATGCGGTTATGGAAGCTGGAAAAGAATTTAATATAGCGCCCATGGGCCTTGATGCCCTAGATTTAGTAAGAATTGAGGCTGGATTAATTTTTGCTAATTATGAATTCGATGATCAAACAGATCCTTTTGAAGCTGGTATTGGTTTCACGGTACCTCTTAAATCAAAAGAAGATGACTTTATAGGTAAAACTAATCTAATTGAAAGAAAGGCCAATCCGCAAAAAAAACTTGTCGGGTTAGAGATTGAAGGAAATGAAATCTGTGGTCATGGTGATTGTGTGCATCCTGGAAACAACGGAAGAGAACAGATTGGAATTATTACTAGCGGTATGAAATCTCCAGTTTTAAATAAGAATATTGCATTATGTCGTATGAATGTAAATTATAGTGAAATTGATACTGAGGTTGAAATAGGTAAGTTAGACGGACATCAAAAAAGAATAAAAGCGAAAGTTATAGCATTCCCATTTTATGATCCAACTAAATCAAGAGTTAGAGCTTAGCTAGATTTTTCTTTTTCTGCTAAAATCCATTCAATAAAGTTCTTCACTTCATTTTTTACATAGGATTTTTTAGTTACAACAATATCGTAACCAAGATCTGTTTCGATTGAAAGATTGAATGGGTCAATAAGCAACCCCTTATTAATAATTTCTTTTAGTACAGGAGTACTTCCTAAAATAAATCCTTGCCCAGCAATGGCACATTGGAGGGCTAAATTGTAATCAGTAAATTTTGGTCCGTACTTGAGATTTAATTGGTAATTTTGTTTTGCATATTTGATCCAATTTTCCCATTCCATCCACCTTCTTGTATTATTAGATCACCTACGCTAAAGAAATATATTGCCTATGGACGTTTTAACGAAGCTGCTGACTGGTTAAACGTAAATAACATATCTGTTGAAAATATTAATGGGAATAAGTCTCCATGTTCTGTAGTTGATTTGCCTTTTTATGATAAGCAAAAGGATATTCCAAGAGGAAAAGATAGGTCTATTCCTAAGAGAACTTAATAAGATGTTAGCTTAAGTTTGTTTAACTAATATTATGCTAATCTTTTTTTTTTCTAAAAATAGGTATTAAAAAAACAAAACAAGCGATAAAGAAAAAAACACTCCCAAACATAGCCCAAAAACTTCCAATACTGGAAATTATAAATCCAATGGAAGAGATAATGAACAAAATCCAACCAATTAAATTTATTTTATTATCGCTCATTATTTATATCCCAGCCCTTATCATATAAAGAGCTGGGTACTTATTAAAAGTTTAATTTTTTAAATATGTTTCTGCTGAGTCATCTAAAGCTTTCGCCCAAGGCGTGTGATGTTTTGGAGCCATATTGCCTGTCATAAGTGATTTATAGGATTTATTTCTATATCCCATAATATCATTATGTTTGTCATGTTCCCATTCAAGAAAAGTTTGGTTAACTCCTTCAATGTCAAATGTAGGGTAATCAGTAGCTTCAATTAACTCTTTAGTATAATCACCTTGGAAACGAATCATATCTTCATCTGTTTCAAGTTTTTCTTCACGATCTTTCCACTGTTGATTGTTTTTTAACATTTCATCTTTGTTTGGAAGACTAATTTTACCCATAACCACATCACGGGCATACCAGGCTTGAGCATCAAACATATTGAATGTGTAAAATTGGTCTTGCATTCCGATATACATCATTCGTGGATTATCTACCCAGAAAATTCCTTTATAGATGCCCAGAGGCCATAGGCAGTTATTGGTTTTAAGTTTTAATTCATCCTCTAGGAATGGAAAATAATGCAGATATCCAGTACACAAAACTATTGCATCAACGACTTTGCTGGTTCCGTCAATGAAATAAACTTTATTTCCTTCTTCGATATGATCAATTAGAGGTACTTGAGAAAAATTGTCAGGCCAATGAAATCCAGTAGGGTTGGTTCGGTAACTAATTGTTACAGATTTACATCCATACTTCCAACACTGTGAAGAAATATCTTCAGCAGAATAACTAGTCCCAACTACTAAAATATCTTTATCTTTAAACTCTAAAGCATCTCTGAAATCATGAGCATGCATTACTCGACCACCAAATTTATCTAAACCTTTGAAATTCGGAACATTAGGGGTAGAAAAGTGACCTGAAGCGCAAACTACATAATCAAATTCTTCAGTAGTTTTACTATCGTCGATTAAATTGTGCGCAGTAACACTAAAGTTATTTTTATCTTTGTTATAAACAACACTTCTTACAGGGGTTCTAAATTTAATTTTATCTCTAAAGTTTGATTTTTTTAATCTACCTTGAATGTAATCAAGCATCACGGCTCTTGGAGGATAAGAAGCGATAGGCTTTCCAAAATGTTCTTCAAAAGAATAGTCGGCAAATTCTAAACACTCTTTAGGACCATTAGACCAAAGATAGCGATACATACTGCAATGAACTGGTTCTCCGAACTCATCAGTTCCTGTTCTCCAGGTGTAATTCCATAACCCACCCCAGTCATCTTGTTTTTCATAACAAACTATTTCAGGTATTTTTTCGCCTTTTTTTTCAGCCGATTCAAATGCTCTTAATTGGGCCAATCCACTTGGGCCAGCACCTATGATGCAAACTCTCATGATTTAAATCCTCCTATAAAATTAAATCCAGTCTAGATACTAGAAGAATAAATACTTAAAAAAAAATATTTTTTTTGGTCAAATTTGTCATATGTTTTGGAATTTTTTATAGAAAATCAAAAATTTAATGAGATTATTTGAATATTAAATTTGTTTCATAATTTGAAACAATATTTGTCGTAAGGTAATTTCAAAATGTATATTCAGTTTAGTTAGGAATCGTGTATGCAAAAATATTCAATTTTTAGTTTAGTTAAAAATGCTTTTTCCAATCACGAAAATTGGGAAGTTGCTTGGAAAGATCCAGAGCCAAAACCTGAATACGATGTTGTAATAGTTGGTGGTGGTGGACATGGTCTTGCAACAGCTTACTATCTTGCCAAAGAACACGGCATTACCAATGTTGCTATTTTAGAAAAGGGATGGATAGGCGGAGGTAATGTTGGAAGAAATACTACTATCTTAAGATCCAATTATATGTTTGATGCTAATTCTCATTTTTATGAGTTTGGGATGAAGCAATGGGAAACTCTCAGCCAAGAATTAAATTATAACGTGATGTACTCACCAAGGGGTATTATTAACTTAGCTCATTCCGATGCTCAAATGAATGCTTATGCACGTCGAGGGAATGCAATGCGTTTAAATGGTATCGATGCCGTATTGCTTGGAAGAGAAGATCTTAAAAAAATGATTCCTTTTGCAGATTTCTCTGAAACGTGTCGTTTTCCAATTCATGGGGGATTGATGCAACCTCGTGGAGGAACAGCTAGACACGACGCTGTTGCTTGGGGTTATGCTCGCCAAGCAGATGCTATGGGCGTAGATATAATTCAAAATTGTGAAGTTACTGGATTTGATGTTCAAAATGGCA
>Ga0255753_1003846_pt1 | contig 15384 bp, 15 predicted proteins | sample 041ome_10_FD_179953 | JGI IMG/M metagenome (GOLD analysis project Ga0255753, IMG submission 179953) | Coastal salt marsh microbial communities from the Groves Creek Marsh, Skidaway Island, Georgia - 041412US metaG (version 2) | ecosystem: Environmental > Aquatic > Marine > Intertidal zone > Salt...
CATCTTTGAAGTAAACTGATAGTGATATGTTAGAAATCAGTTGTGTTAATTCTTTTAAAAATATCCCTATAAATTCACAATTATTTGAATCTAAAAGTATTTTTTTGAATCCTGCATTTCTTGAGTCGCTAGAGGTATCTAACTCAGTGGGTCAAAAAACAGGATGGCAGCCATTTTACTTATTGGCTCTTAGAGATAAAAAACTAGTAGGCTTCATGCCAACATATATCAAAGACCATTCTTATGGTGAGTATGTCTTTGATTGGGCATGGGCTGATGCATTCCATCGATATGGGTTAAATTATTACCCAAAAATATTGTGCGCCATTCCTTTTACGCCATTGACTGGAACAAGGCTTCTTGCTGAAGATAATTTTATTAAAGAGCAGATGATAGGTGGTTTAGAGACGATACTTAAAGATAATAATTTATCCTCATGCCATATTTTATTTTTAAATAATGACGATCACGACTTATTTAAGTCCTTTGGCTGGATGACAAGAAGGGGGGTTCAGTTCAGATGGGTAAATAATGCTTATAAGTCATTTGAAAACTTTATAAGCCACCTCTCACACAATAAAAGAAAAAAAATAAAGCAGGAAAGGGCAAAGATAAAAAAAGCCAATATTGAAATTATTCAAAAGATAGGCTCAGAAATTGAGCGAGAGGATATTGAATTTTTTTATGAATGTTACTGCAATACCTATTTTCAGCATCACTCCCGCCCATATTTAACAAGAGAGTTTTTCGTTCAGCTGCATAAAAAAATTCCAGAGAAATTATTATTTGTTATAGCCAATAGAGACTCAAGATCAATTGCTGTGGCTCTTAATATAATGGATAAGGATACTTTATACGGTAGGTATTGGGGGGCTCTCGAGTATATCCCAAACTTACATTTTGAGCTGTGTTATTACCAAGGGCAAGAGTTTTGCATTCAAAATAATATTAAATTTTTCGAAGGTGGTGCCCAAGGTGAGCATAAATTAGCTAGGGGTTTTGAAGCGTTTGACACCTTTTCTTGCCATTATATTGTCGATGAAAAATTTAGAGAAGCAATAAAGGATTTTTTAGCAAAAGAATCAGAGCAAATGGAGCTTTACACGAATGAGCTCGACATTAGAAAACCATTTAAAAAAATTAGTCATAATTTAAAATAAAACTAACAAAAAAGTAAAGAATAATTAAAAAAATAAATGTAAGCAGGAAGCCAAATATTAAAAAGTATTTAACCCCGTATTTTTCGACAAAAGCGTCATCCTCAGCCATTTTTTTATTATTTTGCACACCGAAAAAAGCGGCGATAATACTTTGAAATATTTTTACTATTTTCATTGCCGAACTTTATTTAAGAAGGTTGTTAAATGGTGGTGATGGAGAGACTTGAACTCTCGACCTCAGGATTATGAATCCTGCGCTCTAACCAGCTGAGCTACATCACCAGAGTATAATGAGCGTGTGATTATATTTTTTAAAGCTTAATAAGTCAAAGAAAAATCAGACATTAAACCTAAAGTGAATAACGTCACCATCTTGTACGATATAATCTTTTCCCTCTAACCGCATTTTTCCAGATGCTTTTGATTTCTGCTCACCATCATAAGTAACATAATCTTCATAGCTTATGATTTCTGCACGAATAAAACCTTTTTGAAAGTCTGTGTGAATTACGCCTGCTGCTTCAGGAGCCGTCGCCCCTTTTTTGGTTGTCCATGCCCTCACTTCTTTCTCTCCTGCGGTAAAATAGGTTTGCAGTCCCAATAGGTTGTACGCATTTCTAATTACCCTATTTAAACCTGGTTCTGTTAGATTTAAATCTGCCAAGAAAATTAATTTTTCTTCGTTATCAAGATCTGAAATTTCAGATTCAATTTTGGCGCATACGGCGATGACAGGGGCGTTGGTTTTATTTGCAAAATCCTTAACTGCGTTGAGTAATGTATTATTTTCAAAACCATTCTCATCGACATTAGCAACAAACATCGTTGGTTTGATTGTGATTAAACAAAGAGGTTTTATAAGAAGCTTTTCATCTTTGTCTAACTCTATGGAGCTTGCGGGTAACCCCTCATTAAATCCCTTTTCAATTTTTGCATAAATCTCAATGAGTTTTTTTGCCTCTTTATCACCCGACTTAGTTTTTTTTGATTCCCTTAGAATAGCTTTTTCAAGTGTCTCCATATCTGACAGAATTAGCTCTGTATTGATGGTTTCAATATCGCTAATCGGATTAATCTTGCCATCAACATGAACGATATTGTCATCTTCAAAACAACGGACAACATGCATAATTGCATCCGTTTCACGAATATTGGCTAAAAATTTATTTCCTAACCCTTCCCCTTTTGATGCACCTGCAACAAGACCTGCGATATCAACAAACTCAACTATAGCAGGCTGGATTTTTTCTGGATTTGCAATTCTTGCAAGCTCAAGAAGTCTTACATCAGGAACTTCTACAATGCCAATATTTGGCTCAATTGTACAAAAGGGGTAATTTTCTGCATCAATACCAGATTTTGTAATCGCGTTAAAAAGTGTAGACTTTCCGACGTTAGGAAGACCAACAATCCCACATTTCATATTATATTTCCAATTTTAGGTTACAGAATGAAGATTTAGCATTGCCTTTTCAAATTGCCCAAGCACAATATAAGAGAAGACCTTATAACTATTTAAGATCGCTTCTCGAATAAGGTTTTCTTCAATTTTTGTTGGCTTGTTTAAAACAAAGTTGCTGACTTTATTTTTATCTCCTGGATGACCAATACCAAGTCTTAGACGCCAAAAATTTTTTGAGCCTATTGAGGACTCAATACTTTTTAATCCGTTATGACCTCCATGGCCACCTCCAAGCTTTAATTTCGCAATACCCGGATGAATATCAAGCTCATCATGAATGACTAAAATTTCTTCAGGTTTGATTTTGTAAAAATTTATTAGAGCTTGCACGGACTTCCCGCTCTCATTCATAAAAGTTGCTGGTTTTAGAAAAAAAATATCACCATCATCATTATGCTTACAATATTGCCCAAAATATTTTTTTGAATTAACTAGGGACAATTTGTGACTTTGGCAAATAAAATCAACCCACCAAAATCCAGCATTGTGTCGTGTGTCGCAATACTGTTCTCCTGGATTACCTAATCCAACAAAAAGCCTTATCTTATTCATGAAAAAAGAAAGCCCTCTTTAAGAGGGCTAAATATGGATAAAAAAAATTACGATTCGCTTGCACCATCATCGGTAGATGAATCAGAACCTGAGTCTTCTGAACTTTCGGAATCAGAAGATTCATCTGCAGAGGCTTCAAGACCCTCTTCACCTGCAACTGGATCGGTTTCTACAACAACCTTAGGTTTCGTGATTGAGGTTACTGCAGCATCATTGCCATGCGTTAAGGGGGTTAATTCAATACCCTCTGCAATTTGAATTTGTGATAGATGAATTGATTCGCCCATATTCAAAGCACCCAAATCAACTTCAATGTATTGGGGTAAATCTTTTGGTAAACATGCGATATCAACTTCAGTCATAATATGTGACACAATACCACCTTCTAACTTAACGCCTGGCGCTGTTTCTTCATTGATAAAGTGGAATGGAACTTTTACATGTAATTTTTCTTTTTCATTAATTCTTTGAAAATCAACATGAAGTAAATTATTTTTAACTGGATCTAATTGATAGTCACGGAGAATAACAGATTCTTTTTCTCCACCAACTTCCAGCGTAAGAATGGATGCATGAAATGCTTCATGCTTAAATTGCATAAGTAATTCTTTGTTATCAAATTCAATACTTTTAGCATCTTTATGATTGCCGTAAAGGATACCAGGGATTTTGCCTGAGTGACGAAGACGGCGGCTCGCACCCGTTCCCTTTACCACTCGCTCATTGGCTTTTATTGCTATTTTCATTTTTTAGTACTCCATAAAAAATACACTCGCGACCAAGTATATTTGTTGTAAAAATTAGTCCATGAATAAAGAGCTAACTGAGTCCTCATGACTAATACGTCTAATTGTTTCCGCCATAATCTTTGCTACAGACACTTGTCTGATTTTTTTTGATTTTATTGAATTTTGGCGAAGCGTAATTGTATCAGTAATTACAATTTCATCAAGCTCTGAAGCGTCTATAGAATCTATTGCATTGCCTGAAAAGATGGAGTGTGTAGCGTAGGCAACAACCTTACTTGCACCTTGTTTTTTTAAAGCTGCTGCGGCTTCACAAAGCGTGTTGGCTGTATCAACAATATCATCGATAATCACGCAGGTTCTATTTGAAACATCGCCAATGATATTCATGACCTCAGATACATTAGGTTTAGGCCGTCTCTTATCAATAATGGCAAGATCGGAACCTAAGATTTTTGCACAGGCACGAGCTCTAACAACGCCCCCAACATCGGGCGACACAATTACTAAATTTTCATGACCTTTTTTCATCAAATCATCTAATAATACGGGGGTGGCGTAAATATTATCAACAGGTATATCAAAAAAACCCTGAATTTGATCGGAGTGTAGGTCCATAGTTAAGAGTCGATTAACTCCAACACTTGTCAGCATATTAGCAACAACTTTTGCTGTAATTGCAACACGAGCAGAACGGGGTCGTCTATCTTGCCTTGAGTAGCCCAGGTAGGGTATTGCTGCTGTAATTCGTGCAGCAGAGGAGCGTCGTAATGCGTCGACCATAACCATAATTTCCATCAAGTGGTCGTTTGTTGGGTGACTTGTAGATTGAAGCACAAAGACATCCTTGCCACGAACATTTTCCAGTAACTCAACCATAGTTTCGCCATCGCTAAAACGACCAACCGTAGCTTTTCCTAACTTTATGTTCAGATGTTCAGCAACTTTTTCAGCTAGGTGTACGTTTGCGCTACCCGCAAATACCATGAGGTCTTTTGTATTCAATATCGCCTCCAAAAAAGTTGGCTGGGGAGGAAGGATTCGAACCTTCGCATGCAGGGATCAAAACCCTGTGCCTTAACCAGCTTGGCGACTCCCCAATTAATCGATTTCGTAGAAAGGGTGAATCGATAAACCCCTTACTTTTAATAGCGTAATTTTATCAGGTTTAGTAATGGTTTTACTTTCAAGTTTATTATTATCTAACTTACAAAAAAGTGCTGAACCTGTACCGGTCATCTTAACCTGCCCGAACTGCGACATCCAATCATAGGTTTGACGCATTTCTGGATACAAACCAAAACATACATCTTGAAGATCATTCTTGCTTGATTTGTATAAATTATCATCTAACGAGGTCGCTATTTTCATAGGAATTGTTTCTTTTGTCAATTTGATTGCTTGAAATATTTTTTTTGTCGATATTTCAAGTTTTGTAGTGGCTAGAAGGTAATAATTATTTTTAATTTTTATTTCGCTTAAAATATTTCCTATCCCTTCACCCCATGCATTCTTACCATAAACAAAAAAAGGTACATCAGCACCAATACTTGAGGCAATATCGATTAATTGTTTTTGACTTAACTTTAAATTAAATATTTTATTTAGTACCATTAATGTCAGTGCGGCGTCAGAGCTCCCACCTCCAAGTCCTGCGCCCATGGGAATATTTTTTTTTAGAATAATATCAATGCCATATGGGGTGTTTTCAAGTATCTTCTTTGCGGATCTAACAATTAGATTATCATCAATATTTTGTTCGTCATCACAAAAGATTTTTGCATCTTTTCTGGGACGAAAATATAATTCATCATATAGGCTAATTAGATGAAAAACAGTTTGAATATCATGAAAGCCATCTGGTCTTTTTGATAGCACCTTTAGAAAGATATTTATTTTTGCAGGAGCTAAATACTTAAAAAAACCCTTGGTTTGAAGGTTAGTTAATTTACCCATGAGATAAAAAGTAATTCAAGGCGGATATTACCTTTTTTAAATATTATTTTTTTTGTTCTATTGTCAGGTAGTGAGTCGTGATATGAGATTTTCCACTCGTTATTAATGATAGCGATATCCTTATTTTCGGATAAAGGTCGTTTTAGGCTAAACTCGCGCATAAGAAAGATATTATCATTTCTCCTCAGAAAGGCATTTAGGTTTTCAAGATTTTTGTTGTTATCTTGAACGAAAATTGAAAATTTTTTCTGCAGAGCATCCAATTTAATTTTGGCAACTACGGTGTTAAAGGGATTAAGGAGAAATATAGTGTCCTTATTATTATTTGATTTCCAAGTTAACTTACCGCTAAAACCTTTATTTTCTATAAAGAAGATAAATTTTCCAGTTGCATTGAAATCTTTTATAGAACCAGGGGAGGTTGACGCCTTGTATTCATCATAACTCATTGTGCTCACATCACCTTGAAGCCCCAAGCTAGCACAACCAGTGAGCAGCTGAATGACTAATAGGGCGAGGACGAGTCTCATTATTTCATTGTAATCTTTGTGATGTTTCAACTAAAACTGTATTGGAGGGATTGATTGTTAGTGACTCATTCCATATTCTTTTGGCTTCAATTTGCTTCCCTTGTTTCCATAGAATTTCACCAAGATGCGCAGCAATCTCTGGGTCTGCCTTAATATCATATGCTTTTTTGACAAATTGGTAGGCGATATCAAGATCACCTAAGCGGAAATACACCCACCCCATGCTGTCTAAAATATAGTGGTTATTTGGTTGAATTGATAAAGCAATCTCGATATATTTTTTCGCTTCTTGTAATTTTATATTTCTGTCTGCGTATGAATACCCTAGAGCATTGTAAGCAAGTGCATAATCAGGTTTTAATTTAATTGCTTCTTTTAACAATTGCTCCATTAGCAGAGTGTTACCCATTTTTTCTGCAAGAAGTGCATAATCAAATTTGAATTCTGGAACATTTTTGAAATTTTCTTCCTCTTTCGCCATCAGCGTCCATGCATCTTGTGCACGGTTATTATTGAAATAAAGGGCTGTTTTGGCTTGCAAAAATTTTAGTTTCTCTTGCCCATTAAGATTTTTATATTGGTCCAAAGAATTTATGGCGTCATCGACTGATTGGCTTTTTGAAATAATTTCTGCGGCATAAAGTTTAGCGTCCATAAAAAATTCACCAGAGGCCACTTTATCTAAGTAAGAAAGTGCCTTTTTTGCTTCACCACGTTCATCATGAATGCGAGCTAAATACAGATAAATTCTGTCAGGTTGATTATAGCCCCGCTCTAAACTTTGATTAAGATACTCTTCAGCAAGTTTTGAATCTTCCAATTCAACCGCAAGCAATGCAACTGTTAAGCTAATTTCAGGGGAGGCAAGCGAACCATTAACAAGCTTTAAAAACTCCTGCTTTGCTAGCGCAAACTTTTTTAAGCTGGTCAGTACCTTGGCATATTCTAATCTCACCTCGTTTGCATCGGGATATTTTTCTAAATAGTTACGGTAAAACTCCACGGCTTTTTCAGGCCACTCTTGAGATAAAATAAAACCTTGAAAAAGTGCGGCAGTTTGCCAATCTGGTTTTAAGGAATTAACAATGTTTAATTCTTTTTGCGCTAATTTTTTATCGCCTGCAAAAAAAGCTGCATGAGCGATGCTGAAATGAGCCTCAGCTAATTTAGGATAAGGTTTTGCAATATTTATAATAAAGCGTAATGCATTTTTTTTATTTTCAACTTTTGCTAGAAGGCCATTAAGATATAAAAAGCCGTCAGCCCGAGTTTGCTCTTTCTGTAATAATTCTTCAATGAGAGGCTTTGCTTTTGCTAAATTACCGCTGGCAATAAGAAGTTCGGCTAAAATTTGTTTAGCTTCAATTGAATTTTGGTCAAGCTCACTCCAAACTTGAGCAGAGTCCATGGCCAGGCGCCCATTTCTTGCGAAACCTGCAATATCAGTCGCCCGCCTAGCAATGGTTAAATCTTTTGTTAGCTTAGCTAAATCTAAATAAATGTGACCAGCAGAATTAAGATCACCTCTTTGAGCAGCAATTTCTGCAAGCAAAAATTTATAAACGAATTCAGGAGTTGTGTACTGAATTTTTGCGGGAAGGGTTACATCAAATTTTTCATCTTCTTCAGCAAAAATTGTGACGGGTAAAATGAAAATAATGAAGAGTAATTTCAATAATATTTTTTGCATGCAGACTTCCGTATTTGTTGAATTCTAAAAGTTTAAACTATAACTATTTAATAATAGCAGTTTTAATGACACCTTTTTTTGCATATAATTCAGTGTTCTTGAATTTTTGTAAACTTTTTGGATTAATAATAATCTCTTAACAGCGAGTTACTGAAGCAATATTAATATGACAATAACATTAGAGGCAAAAAATTTATCGAGGCAATTTGGGCCTAACTTTGCAGTGAAGGATGTTTCATTCAATCTTGAACGAGGAGAAGTGCTAGGTTTCCTTGGGCCTAATGGTGCTGGTAAATCGACTACCATGCGTATGCTTACTGGTAATCTTGCACCTTCTGAGGGGGTGGTAAAAATTGGTCCTTATGATATTTTGGAGGAGCCCAAACAAGCAAAGTCGCTTATAGGATATTTACCGGAAGTAAGACCGCTTTACAAAGAGCTTACTGTTGACGAATTTTTAACAATTGCCGCTAGGTTTCATAATGTTGGTTCCAAAAACCTCAAACAGGCTGTGGATTCTGCGAAAGATCGTTGTGGTCTCATGCACATGAGTAAGAGATTGATTGAAAATTTATCAAATGGATACCAGCAACGAGTAGGCATCGCTCAGGCAATAATTCATAGTCCAGAAATTGTTATCCTTGATGAACCCACTGTTGGTTTGGACCCTATTCAAATTAGAGAGATTCGGAAGCTTATAAAAGAGATAGGAAAAAATCATAGTGTAATCTTATCCACCCATATTTTGCCCGAGGTAGAAATGGTCTGTGATCGTGTTCAAATCATTAATCAAGGAAGCCTTGTTTTCCATGGGTCTATTGATGAGCTCAAGCAACAAAGAATTGGAAATAAACTACAGGTTGGTTTATCAAAGGCGCCGACATTGAAGGAGCTCTCTTCCATCGATTTTATTAATAAGGTTGAAAAAATTGAAAATAATCTATATCGATTTCATTTTAAGAAAATTGTAGATGCAGAAAAGCTAGCTGCACTCTGTTTTAAAAATAAATGGGGTCTTTACCATATTGCCCCAGACGTAACAAGTTTAGAGGATATTTTTGCTCAATTAACCATGTTGGGAAATTAAGAATATGATTTTTAATATCGTTAGAAAAGAATTAAAAAGTATCTTCGCCTCACCGATGGGCTGGATCATTCTCGCTTTGCTCATGTTTGGTTTTGGGACTCAATACTTGAGTGGTATGGATAATTACTTTCAAGTAATGTCGGGAGCTATTCGCCCTGCCGAAAGGGTTGGCGTAACTATTTTTGTTGGCGGCCAAATTTATGGTAACGCAGCTTTCCTAATGTCATTTGCTATACCCATTCTTACAATGAAATTAATTAGCGAAGAAAGACGTGGAATGACATTACCTTTCTTATTCAGCGCACCTATGTCTATTACAGAGATTGTGATTGGAAAATTTTTAGGCTTGCTTATATTTCTTGGTATTTTGGTGGTATATATTTTTCTCATGCTATCCACCATGAACATATGGGCAGATATTGATTTTGGATATTTACTGGCGAACTCTTTTGGGTTGATCTTATTAATTTCATCCTTTGTAGCACTTGGTACATTTTTTTCATCCTTAACCAGTCAGCCTATAATTTCAGCTGTACTAAGCTTTATTGCGCTCATAGCACTTATGATGGCGGGAAGATATTATGCTAGCGCACCTGATCATTGGTTTAATCATATTTCTTTGCTCAAGCATTATCAATCATTCTCAAAAGGTATAATTGACAGCGCCGATATTGTCTATTTCCTCTTATTCACACTAACCTTTTTATTGCTTACAATTCGTCGCCTAGATTCTGATCGGTTAAGAGGATAAATATGAAAGCCAGCAAAAAACTTAAATTACAACTATTGATGCAAAATAGTTTTTTTGTAATTATTTTTATTGCATTAATCATTTTGCTTGGTTTTTTATCTAAGCAATATACCCATACTACTGACATAACTCAGGCTAATAGAAGCGTTTTAACAAAAGGCAGCATTGAGATTTTAAAAAATATGCAAGGGCCCGTAAATTTAACTGTCTTTGCAACGAATGACAACGTCAGTCAAAACGATACGTTCCGCCAAAGTATGATTAATTTTGTCCAAAAATATCAAAGAGAGAAACCTGATATCACCATAAAATTTATTAACCCTACGGAGGAACCAAAACTTGCCCAAGACTTGGGAATCAGAACTGATGGTGAGGTTATCGTTGAATACAATAAGAGGACAGAGCATATTGTCCCACCCTTTGCGGAACAAGAGCTTACTAATTTGTTAGTTCGTTTATCTCGCACTAATGAGAAACCTATTATGTACCTTGATGGTCATGGTGAAAAAAATCTTCTTGGACTTAAGAATAATGATTTGGGTGAGTTTGGGAAGCAATTAGAAAAAAGAGGTTTTAAGTTTTCAAATCCAGATTTAACAGTACTTACAGATATTCCTAAAGAAGGTTCCATGTTCGTTGTTGCAAGCCCCCAAGTACCAGTCACTGAGGTAGAGGCGCAAAAAATTGTCAATTACCTTGATAACGGAGGCAATCTGTTGTGGCTTTTGGATGACTCAAACTTACAGGGTCTCGAGGATGTTGCTAAATATATTGGCCTTGAAGTTTCACAAACTAAAGTCGTAGATCCAGGCTCATTGCAATTTGGTGGTAATGAGGACATGACCTTTGCCCTTGCATATGGCAATCACCCTATCACCCAGAACTTTATGCTGCGAACACAATATATGAATGCCCATGAAGTTAATGCTGTCGGAACCTATGAAAATGGTTGGGAGGTATCCAGTCTTATTGAAGTAGGGGCCACGGGGTGGCTTCCATCTAATACCAAACCCTTACGGGATAAGTTAATTTTTGACGGAAGTATTGATAAGGCAGGCCCAATCAATATTGCCGTGGCGTTAAATAGAAAATATGGCGAGAAAGGACAGCGAGTGGTTGTTGTGGGTAATGCCTCATTCTTATCCAACTATTATATAACCTCGGGTGGAAATTTAGATTTAGGAATTAATATGGTCAATTGGTTAGTTGGTGATGATTCATTGATTACTATCCAGCCATCACCGTTAAAGGATGTTAACGTTACTATACCCAGTGATGCAAAATCAGTTTTTGTTGCTTGGACAGTATTTCATATGTTCCAATATTTTATCCCAATTGGTCTCTTCATTTTAGGCTTCTTATTTTGGTTTAGACGAAGAAAAGCATAGCTATGAAGCTTAATTGGACAGTAAACGTTGTTCTCTTGTTGGTAGTAGTTGCTGGAAGTTTTTACGCATGGAATATTTCCCAAAAAGAGCCTGTAAACGATAATCGTATTGAAATTTCCAACCTTAAGTTGTCTGACTTTAGCAAAATTGACATCGAATTCCCCTCTCGACAACCAACCCAATTTCATTTGACCGACAAAGGTTGGAGGATGCTCAATCCCTATAAAGCGCGAGCAGATGAATTGTATGTTTATAGAATTTTAGGTATTTTGGCAACAACCAGTCCTGTCAAGTTGCCTGCAGATGAACTTGAAAAATATGGCCTAGCAAAGCCAGAACTAAAGATTACCTTTTCAAATAAAGTAGAGGAGGTTACTTTCTTATTCGGAACATACAATCCGGTGAATGAGGACCAATATATCTTATTTAATGACCATGTTTATCTAATCAGTGGTGGCTTCTCAGAAACTGCTACTTTTCAACCATTAGAGTTAATCGACAAAAATCCAATTGCCCGTTTTGAAAAAATTAAGGGCTTTGATTTTTCTAGACTAGAGCAGTGGCAAGAAAATCGTTTAAGAGTGAACAAAAGCTACAATGAATGGAGTGTTGAAGGCGACAACGTGAGTGTGGAATCAATTCAGATGGACGACTGGTTTGAGATCACTTGGGAAAAGTTGATAGCAACCTCAGTTGAGCCCTACAAAATGGATGCAAGAATAGGCTACAAGAGTTTTGATATAACAACAGAAGACAACCATAAAATTACTTTTTACAGAATTCAAGAGTCTCCAGAGCTAACTCTCTTTAGAAAAGATGAGGGCTTACTTTACCGTTTTCCAGGCGACTTAGGTTTTACGATGTTAAATCCACATGTAAAAATTGAAGAGAAAAACAATTAAATGCCTGAACTGCCAGAAGTTGAGACAACTCGGCGCGGACTTCTTCCCTTAGTTGGGCATAAAATTTCAAATGTTCAAATACGTAATAGTTCACTTAGGTGGCCCATAAATCCGAATATAAAAAGATTTCTTGCAGACAAGATTATCTTGTCAGTTGAGAGACGAGCGAAATACCTTTTTTTAAATTTTGATAATGGGGCCTTAATAATTCATTTGGGCATGTCAGGTCGAATGCAAATTACCCCTCAAAATGAAGAATTAAAGAAACATGACCACGTAATATTTGAGTTTGCAGGGGTTAAAAAAATTTTACGCTACCATGATCCACGAAGGTTTGGATCTATCCATTGGTATAAGGATAATATCAACACACATTTTTTAATTCAGTCATTGGGACCAGAACCGCTGAGCAATGATTTTAACCAGGAATATTTGTATAAACGCCTCAGAAATAAAAAACAGTGTATTAAAAATAGTATTATGGACTCTCACCTCGTGGTCGGGGTTGGAAATATATATGCAAGTGAGGCATTATTTTTATCAAAAATTTGCCCACAGAAAAGCTCTTCCAAGCTTACAAAGAGAAATGTGCATGAGTTAGTTGAGTCAATTAAAATAGTAATCAATGATGCAATTCAAAAAGGGGGAAGTTCCTTAAATGACTTTACTGCAGTTGATGGGAAGTTGGGTTATTTCCAGCAAGAGCATAGAGTTTATGGAAGGGAAAATTTGCCTTGTTATAGATGCCAAGAGCCAATAAAGAAGATTCTTCTAGGACAGCGATCCAGTTTTTTTTGTAAAAGGTGCCAAAAATAATTAATGATTCAAATGAAATTTAACGGGATATTTTTCTTGCGTTAATAAAGAAGTGCTGATCATGGCAATCATACTTACAAGCAAGCCAATAAGCTGAGCGGGGATAAGTATATCTTCCCCGAATATCAACTCCATGGCTATCCAAGTGCCAACCCCACCAATAATTGAGCAGAGTGCACCAAAGTCATTTGCCTTCTTCCAAAAAATACCAAAAACTAGAGGTGTAAAGGCTCCAGCCAAGGTAATTTTGTATGCTGACTCAACCATATGAAAAATACTTAATTCAGACAAGGAGGCATAAATTAAAACGATAATGGAAAAGCATACCAAGCATAGACGCATCACATTTAAAAATTGTTTATCGCTCATGTTAGGATAAAAATTACGCACAATATTTTCAGCAAATGTTACTGATGGTGCCAGAAGGGTTGCGGAGGAACAACTCATAATTGCAGAAATAACTGCACCAAAGAAGATCGCTTGTGCAAAAAGAGGAGTGTAATTTGTAATCAGGTGCGGTAATACCCTTTGCGAATCTGTTTGCGTTAACTCTTGATAAAACTCAGGATTTATCATTGTTGCAGCATAGGCAATAAACATCGGGACAAAAGTGAAACAAAAATAAATTGATGCACCAAAAATTGAACCCCAAAGTGCAATTTTTGCACTTTTAGCTGAGGTAATTCTCTGAAATACATCTTGTTGCGGGATTGACCCCAGCATCATAGTCATCCATGTTCCTATGAATGTAATCCAAACCCATATATTTCCCTTTGGGAAAAAATCGAGACGACCTTTGTCATAAGCACTATCAAGGACAGGCTGAATACCACCTGTTAACCCAGAGACTATGTAGCCAATAAAAAGTAACCCACTTATGACAACTAACATTTGAATGAAATCGAGAATAGCAACAGAAAGCATGCCTCCAAGCGTTGTGTAGGTAAGTACAATAAAAGTACCTAAAATCATACCTATTTGCTCTGAAATTGCACCATCTGAAACAATATTGAGTATCAATCCTAGGGCTTTGATTTGTGCTGCAACCCAGCCCAAATATGAAACTAAAATGGCTAGCGAAGTAAGTACCTCAATAGTCCTGCCGTACCTTTTTCGATAGAAGTCCCCTAAAGTAATAATATTTAGTTTGTAGAGATATTTAGAAAATAGTATGCCGGCGATGATAAGACACAAGCTGGCACCAAAAGGGTCTGCAACAACCCCAGTTAAACCTTCCTCGACGAATGTCGATGAGACACCGAAAATTGCTTCTGCTCCAAACCATGTAGCAAAAACTGTGGCGATGACAACAGGCAAGGGTAAGTGCCTCCCAGCAATAGCGAAATCTCTTGTATTTTTTACCTTTGTTGCTACAAAGAGCCCTATACCCACCGAGAAAAGGATATACAAAATTACAAACCAGAAAAGCATTAAAATTTTAAAAAATTAGAAGATAAAATTGAATAATAAACAAAATAAAGATAATCGTGCAGATTATTTTTACATATTTATTTGAGCTTTTTAGGGCTTTGATATCTTGCTGATATTTTTTAATTTCAAGCGTTGATTCTAAGCTATTATTTTTTAGATAAGCTTCAATTAATTTAGGAAATTTTGGGAGAATTTCTATGATTTGTGGCATTTCTTTTTTTAATGATTGAATTATTTTTTTTGGTCCTGTTTGCTCTCTTAACCATTTCTCAAGAAATGGTCTGGCTGTAACCCAAAGATCTAAATTTGGGTCAAGCTCGCGACCAAGCCCTTCAACATTGAGTAAAGTTTTTTGGAGCATAGTCAATTGTGGTTGAATTTCCATATTAAATTGACGGGAGGTTTGAAAGAGACGAATGAGTAATTTCCCAAATGATATATCTTTCAGTGGTTTATTGAAAATTGGTTCACATACTGAGCGAATCGCATTTTCAAACTCATCAACAGAGGTGTTTTTTGGGACCCATCCAGACTCCAAATGAGCTTCGGCAACACCTCGATAATCTTTTTTGAAAAAACATACAAAATTCCTTGCCAAGTAATGCTTGTCACTTTCATTCAGAGCTCCCATAATGCCAAAATCTAAAGCGATATAACGCCCATCTTTTGCGACTTGAATATTACCCGGATGCATGTCAGCATGAAAAAAACCATCGCGAAAGACTTGCGTAAAAAAAATATCTACCCCGTCTCTTGCGAGTTTTGGAATATCAATTTTATGTTTCTTTAATTCTTTAATATTGCTTACTGGAATTCCATCCATTCTTTCCATTACCATAATATTTTCATGACAAAAGTCCCAAAAAACTTCAGGCACAATTAAAAGTTTTTTATCTTGAAAGTTTTCATACAA
>Ga0255753_1003847_pt1 | contig 15376 bp, 9 predicted proteins | sample 041ome_10_FD_179953 | JGI IMG/M metagenome (GOLD analysis project Ga0255753, IMG submission 179953) | Coastal salt marsh microbial communities from the Groves Creek Marsh, Skidaway Island, Georgia - 041412US metaG (version 2) | ecosystem: Environmental > Aquatic > Marine > Intertidal zone > Salt...
TCCATCACGCAAGTCAATAGCAGCTCTTCGGGGAAAATTGTGAGCGAGGCAATGTCTAGTCTATCCATCATCCCGGGACCGGCATCGGGTGAAGGGTGCGGCATGGACGGCGGATGCGCATCGTGTCCTTATATGAAGATGAATTCCTTAGCGGCACTGACCGAAACGTTGGAGATGATTGGAGGTGAAAGCGGAGAGAAGAAGAATTTTGGTTTGGAGTTGCGCGAGCCAAAAAAGTATGAAGGAAATAATGTCGCCAAGGAAGGATGCGTGTCTATTTTACACATGCGTAATTTCCAAAGAGATAAAAAGCTTGGCGACGATCTCGTTCAAGACATTCTCTCTAGATAAAGTTACGCGTTCGTTGTTGTTATTCTTAAAACATTCCAAAATTACTTGCTTAAACCAGTTTTTGCGATGCTCAAGAGTTCCAAATCTAACGTCACCTCAGAGTTTGGAGGAATCTCTTGCACTTGATTATTACCGTACGCATACTCCGCAGGCACGAGCATTCGTCGAACGGTTCCAACTCCCATTCCTTGAATGCCGTAGTTGAAAGCTGGTAAGAACGGACCGCCCGGAGTAGCGGCGGGCGTGCCAACGTTAAATCCGTATGGTGTTCCGCCAGTCACACCAGCCCCAACTCTCGAAGAAGCAATCGTCAACGAGCGAAATTTAAGATCATAGTGAACTGCGACCCGCGTTCCTTTTGGGAAAGGGACCGCACTATCACCACCTCCGCCTTTCATGTCGTAATATTTTATTGCAGGATTTGTGCCTGGTAAATCTCGAAAGTTTTCGATTGGAATTCCTCCTGTGCGGCCTTGCAATTTCGCCGTTGCTGGTTGCGCGTTAAAAAGCGCAAAAGTAACGACAGACGTTCCTAAAACCATGGCGCTACGTCGCGTGGATTCATTTTCTCCCCTGTTCTCGCTTTCCACACGGGCGTTGTTTTTGTCGTTGTCTGCAGAATCAGCAGAAGTCGTTAGGGATCGCTTTATCTGCTTTCGATTTTTATTGCTCGAAGAGAACGAAGAGCTGAACGGAAGGATGCGAGAGGAAATCACGGAGAGAGTTGTCGATGGGGTCATGGTATAAAGGCGTTGATGTTATCGTGTTCGGGACACTAATAAGTAGAGAGAGATTTCTTTGTGAGGAGAAATTGAAAATGCCACTTGGCATAAAAGCCGTCTTTCTCTGTTTAACCGCCCACAACTTTTTACTACCTAACGGTACCTCCGAGGTACATCAATCAAATCTAAAATTTATGCAATTATTTTTCTAAGTACTTACTCATCGTCCTTCTTCTCGTCCTCATTCGAAAATCTCTCTTTACTTGGAGTTCTAAGAGCACCCGCGACGCCGCGCAAGCTATCGCGCAATTTGAGGTACCCTTCCCGATCTTTCACGCTCACCGACGGGTAAACTTTCTCTATCGCCATTTCAAAGTGCGAAAGACATAAAAGAGGCAGACTTTCCTCTTTTTCTCCATCTTTTACTTCCGGTGAAACTTTTAAATTCTCGCGAATGGCACATACGCACGCTTCGCGAACTAAGGAGGCTAAATCGGCTCCAGAGAATCCTTCGAGCTTTTTAAACTCGCTAACATCTTTAATCAACTTATTCGCCGTATCCGGTTCGGTTTTATTCGAGGCTTTCGAGGCAAAGATTGGAATTTTCCGTATCAACGCCCTTAAAATATCCTCGCGCGCGCTCTTATCCGGCAAAGGAACGTATAAAAGCTTATCCAACCTTCCCGGTCGTAACATTGCCGGGTCAATCATATCTGGTCTGTTTGTCGCTGCGATAACGAACGTTGCTTTCCTCGATTCCATACCGTCCATTTCCGTAAGCAGTTGGTTTACTACTCTTATCGCGGCATCGCCGCCACCTTCGCCGCCGCCACCTCTTCTTGGAGCCAAAGAATCGAGCTCATCAAAGAAGAGCACGCAAGGTGCCGCCGCCCTCGCGCGTGCGAACAAAGATCGAACTGCGCGTTCAGACTCACCCACGTACTTGTTCAAAAGCTCTGGACCTTTGATGGATATAAAATTCGCATTCGCTTCGTTCGCGACGGCTTGTGCGACGAGTGTTTTACCGCAACCCGGAGGCCCGTACAGTAAACACCCAGTCGATATTTTTTGGCCTAAATACTGAAATACGTGCGGTCTATTTATTGGCTCCACTATTGAAAATTTCAACTCTTCGCGAACATCCGTGAGCGCGCCAACATCGGACCAAGTGACCGATGGTGTTGTCGTAAAACCTTCCCTTTTTGCAGACGGTTGAATAACTAATAAAGCGTTGACAAAATCAGAGTTTGTCACGGACACAGATTCGAGTTCGTTCGTCGTGAACGGCTCGGAGTCTTTCAATCGTCGTTCAGTCAAAATTGACTCGCGGTCGTTCGTCTTTGCGTTTTCAAAGACGCGGGAAACGGCTAAAGTCGCTGCTTCGTTTACGAGAGCAGCTAAATCTGCTCCTACGTATCCAGGCGTTTTCTTAGCAATATCAGTTTTGTCCACGTCTCCGCTCAGACGAAGATTTTTTAAGTGACACTTCAAAATCTTTACCCGGGCTTGTTCATCTGGGACGCCGAGAGCAATTTCGCGATCAAATCGACCAGATCGGCGCAAAGCCGCATCCAGAGAATCTGCGCGGTTCGTAGCACCGATAACAACGACGTGTCGTTTGTGTCGCAGTCGCTTCTCTTTCTCGTCTTTTTGTGACTTCTTCTTCTTGATTCCTTGCTTGTTTGGTTCTTCCGCATTTGTGGCGTCTTTCATTTCTACCGAATCGATTTGGTTGTTTGCGTTATCGATGATTTTGTCAATGCTCTTCCTTACTCCATTTTCTTCTTCCTCCTCATCTTCTTCTGTTCCTTCCTCATCATCATCTTCTTCGTCTTCTTCGTCGTTTGCGTTTAAATCATCGATGGATGCCAAAAATTGCGCCACTATTCTACGTTCCATCTCTCTTTGCGCGCTTTCCCGTTTTGGGCAAATTGCATCAATTTCATCTATGAAAACAATGCTCGGTGCAGCTGCTTTCGCCGCTCGAAAAAGCTGTCTAATGTTCTTTTCGGAATCACCGGAAACCCCGGAAACAATCTCCGTAGCTGCTATGGAAAAAAAAGTGACACTGTTCGTGTTATTTTCTATTGCTGCGTTTGCCACGGCGTGCGCCACGGTTGTTTTACCACATCCCGGTGGTCCGTGCAGCAAAACACCTCTAGGTGGTGGCACACCGAGCCAATCGTATAACTCAGGATGCTTCAGAGGGCGCAGTATAAGTTCATCGATTGCGGATAATGCCTCTTCAACGCCACCCAAATCTGAGAGAGAAACATTTCGCGGTTTCGTCGCTTGCGAAAATAAGTTCTCGGATTTATCCTCACGATCACCATCGCCGTGGAAATCATAATTTGTATCCGCTTTCATTCTTTTCTTTAAATCGGCGATCGCCTGGTCTTCTTCAGCCTCACGCCGTCGTTTACGTTTTGAACGTTTCTTATCGCCTTTCTTTGACCCGCTCGATGTTAAACGAAGCTGTCGATCTTTCACTTTCGTTCCTCCAGCACTATTACTGTTGTTATTGTTCTTCTCTCCGTTTTTATCGTTGTTTCGTCGATTCGCTCTCATGACTGCTTGTACGGCTCTTTCATGTCCCGCGATTTGTGCCTTTTCCGCTAAGTTAGGTTCTCCTTCTTCATCTTCATCTACGTTGGTCTTGATATCGGTTCCGTTTTGCGCGAGTCTGCCTTCCATGGGATTAATTTCTGCTTTCGCCAAAGCTCTCATTGCAGCCGCTTTCACTCTCTCCTCTGACGCAAAAGCGCTCGGTGTTGAACCTTTTTCAATCCCGGAAACGCCATTTCTAATGCTACCACTTTGGTGGAAAACTTCTTTGCCTTTTGAAGCCGTAGCGTACGTGCTCTGCAACGCTCTATTCATGACATCCATATCTTCTTCTTCTCGGTTTTCTTCATAATCATCTTCCTCCTCGCTCCAATCGTCACCATCATCATCATCGTCATCTTCTTCTTCCTCTTCTTCTTCGTCATCATCATCATCGTCATATTCTTCTCCTCCTCGCGTATTCGTCGCATCCTCCTCGCTTTTATTATTTTTCCCTTCTTTTGCAAGGACAACGCCAATCGCTCGTTCTACAGTTTTCCGAAACACGCCTTTGGGTTTCCTCTTGTATTCCCGAAAGCTTCGACATAAATGTTCAACCGCACCATCAACGTCTCTGAGAAGAGTCTTATTACTCTCAGCGTACGCTTGTAAGCGAGGCACGAGGAGCGGGTCGAGCGTCAACCCAGCAGCGGCGGCGGCGGGAAAACGTCTTCGTCTCTCCTGTTGCTTTTCCAATTGTTTCTTCGTTTTTAAAGACGACGACGACGGTGAGGACCCACTCCCACCGTTTCGAGAGGGCATTACGACAATTTGAAACCACAGATGAGATCAATTATTGAGCCTTTACCGCGCAATCTCTGTCCGAATTCACGCGCGAGTCGTACGTAGTCTCTCTTCCTCTCTCTCTCTTTCGCGCGTTTTGTTTTTGTTTTTTGTGTTGATGATTTTTGATGATTTGCCAATTTTTGTTTATTTGATTGCAGGGAGAAAAGGTTGCTCTGATGAAGGTGCCTTTTGCCCTTTCCCAGAAAAGGAAAAAACTGAAAAGAATTTTATCACTAATTCTCCAAACCCGCGCGCGACTTGTGTGTGTGTGTGTGTGTGTGTGTGTGTGAATTAACTTCCTTCTCATTCTCTTAAAAACAAGAGTCATACGAGCGCGTCGTCTCGCGACATGTCTCTTTCTTCGAGAAGGAATGGGTTCGCAAAACTCTCACGAGATGCGTGTGCGTTTTTTTCGACGAGAATGACGACGACGAGAGTGACGATGACGAAGAATCTTTCCAAGAGCAACCGCGCGATGAGCGCGAACAAAGTCTCGAATAACAACAACAACAACAGGAGCAACGATAACATAAGCAGGAGATTCTTCGGTTCTTCTTCTTCTTCTTCTTCTTCCTCTTCTTCGTCCTCTCTCGAGTTTCAGCAACTCAAACTGTTGAACAAGCAGAACAAAAGCAACAAAGTGATTGAGTTGTTCGAAACGAACCGAGTCAACCAACAAAACGAGAAGAATCTGAGCGAATATCTCAAAGCATTAGTAGCGACGAATCGGTTGAACGAGTCAGCGATGTTAGAAACTCTACAGCGAGGGCAAATGATGCAACCACATTCGGCGGCAGCGTCTGCTTTTGGACGACAACGAGGAGGAGGAGGAGGAGGAGGTGATGGCTTTGCCGGCGCTGCGGCTGCAAATGCCGCAATGATGGCAAAGAACAATCACGGCGCTAGCGGAAGTGGAGGATGGCAGTTTCCAACCTTACAAGGATTCTCAAAAGCTATCAATGACGCGACAGCTGCGGCAAATAATACAGCTGGGGTAGGAGGAAATGCTTCCGGCGGTGCGGCAGCCGCTGCGACAAACGCGTTGCGCGGATCGTCGTCCTCGGCTTCCGGCGGTGAAGTGCTAGGGACGCCAAAGTCGCCGTTATTCGTGCAGCATTTAGAACCAACGTTTCCAGCGCAAGTTTGGCGAACAATTCGCACGTTAGGCTTAGCTTTTGTGGTCTTGTCCGGAGTAGGAGCACTCATCGAGGATAAAGGAGGACCGGTCGGAAGATCGCTTCTAGGAAACTCAGATCAACCAAAACCTCAAAACCAGGACGAATTCATCGAAGAGAGCGACGGTAAAGGTGGTAAAATACGAAGGAAGAAGAAGACAACGTTTTCGGATGTAAAAGGCGTCGACGAGGCAAAGAATGAGCTGAAAGAAATCGTACACTATTTGAGAGATCCGAAAAAGTTTACTCGCTTGGGAGGAAAACTTCCAAAAGGTTTGCTCTTGGTCGGCCCGCCGGGGACAGGAAAGACTTTGCTCGCGAAAGCCGTCGCGGGCGAAGCGGACGTGCCGTTCTTTTACGTTTCCGGCTCTGAGTTTGAGGAGATGTTTGTTGGCGTCGGCGCTCGACGAGTGCGAGAACTATTTAAAGCGGCGAAGAAGCAAGCACCGTGTATTGTTTTTATCGACGAAATCGACGCGGTCGGTTCGCAGCGTTCTCCGAAAGATGCGCAGAACACTCGCATGACTTTGAATCAACTCTTAACGGAAATGGATGGATTTAATTCGTCCGACGTCCAAGGTATTGTTGTGCTTGCAGCGACAAACACGCCCGAGGCTTTGGATAAAGCGCTCGTTCGACCCGGGCGTTTCGATAGAACCGTCGCGGTGCCGAATCCAGACGTCGAAGGTCGCAAACAAATTTTGCAAGTGCACTCGAAAAATGTGAAGCTCGCGAAAGACGTAGACTTTGAAATCGTCGCGAGAGGGACGCCGGGCTTTTCTGGAGCAGATTTAGCAAACCTTGTGAACATTGCGGCGTTGAAGGCAGCTTTAGATGACGAGACGGAAGTGAAAAATAGCCATCTCGACCACGCAAAGGATCGCATTCTCATGGGCGCGGAGCGCAAGTCCGCAGTCATTACGGAAGAGAACAGAAAGCTCACCGCTTACCACGAAGGTGGTCACGCTTTAGTTGCCTTAAGAACGCAAGGTGCGAGGCCCGTGCATAAAGCGACCATTGTTCCGAGAGGCCATGCTTTAGGTATGGTGATGCAACTTCCAGATAAAGACGAGTTGAATCTCACTCGCAAACAGTTGATGGCTATGCTTGACGTCACCATGGGCGGACGAGTCGCGGAAGAGTTGATCTTTGGCAAAGATGAAATTACAACCGGCGCCTCGTCTGACTTGCAACAAGCGACACGATTGGCGAGGGAGATGATCACAAAGTACGGGTTTTCTCAAACTATTGGTTTAGCGAGTCAAGAGTATAATCAAAGCGGCTTATCCTCGGAAACGAGACAAAAAATAGAGGAAGAAGTGAAAGAAATGCTCGAAAGCGCGTACGTGCGCGCCAAGACGCTATTGCGAACGCACGAGAAAGAGCTGCACGCGATTGCAAAGTCGCTTTTGGATCGCGAAAGCTTAACTGGTGATGAACTGAAGGAAATTATCCTCGGCGCTGCTTCGGGAAAGAGTGTAAAAAATATCAACAACAACAACGCTTCCTCCGTCGCGTCTGCCGATATTAAAATAAAGGTAGACGGTGCCCGAGGCGTCAAAACCGCCGCCGTTAACTAGTCGTTTTCGTGTACAGTACTACTAATATACATAAATCTATTTTATATTCCAGGCATCTTAGCTTCGCCTGTATTCGCGTTAATATATTTCGAATCCCAATTTTCATCGCACGGCAAAATCCTCAAGCTTTGCCAGCAACCTTCGTATTTACTGAATGTGCGCTTCACCATGACAAAAGCCCAAAAAGTATCACTCCCAACTTTATCAGTTACTATGACTCTCACCAAAGTGCGCCCATCTTTCATTGAAATCTCGTCAAGAATCTCGTGCTTTCTATTGAATACGAACGCGTCAAAGTTTACCAAACACTTCCCAAGAAAATGATCAAAGTGATACATATCCGACGAGAAACCGAAATATCTCGAGCGATCCATGTTTCCCGATTCTACGCTGAACTCCCACATAACTTGTACGCCGTGGTCGGTTCTAGGATTATTCTTATCTTTCATCGATTCTAGTTGAATTTGAACCGCGTCTCGACACGTTTGCATTTGATGAGGAAAAAATAGGGGTCCTGGAACATTCTGTGGGTTCCGACAGACTCCGATACACTTGCTCCCATTTTCTTTCACTATCGCGTTTACACAGAAAGGGCACTCTTCGCTCGTAGGTTTAAACGCTCTTCTATCGATGGGTACTTCTAAGATTTGCTCCGCGCTTAGCATGGTGCCGGGTAAGTATCCTTCATTTGACGATGTTGATGAAGCTTTCACCACCCAGTTGAGTTTTACCTTCTTCGTCTTCTTTGAAGAAGGCAGATTTGGACGCGTTGACGACGACGATGATGTCACTAACGCTGCCGCTGCTGCAGTTAACGACGCCGACGACGACGCCGACGGCATTCTCCTTTCTTCCTTTCTTTCTTTCCGTGTGTGCGCGTGTTCGTTACTTCAAAAGTGAGTTTTTTTTTTGCATTTTTCTTTCTTTCTTTCGATATTTTCTCACACCGATTGCCATGCATGGCGCCATAATAATAAAATATATGCGCGAAAAAGGATGAAGAAGAAGAAAACGATAGCCATTGGATTCGAAGGGTCGGCGAACAAAATAGGCGTCGGCATAGTAACCAGCGATGGAACGATTTTGAGCAACAAACGGCGGACGTATTGCGCGCCTACGGGTAGTGGTTTTCTCCCGCGAGAAACCGCCAACCACCACAAAAAAGTGATTTTAGATTTAACCGAAGACGCTTTACGAGAAGCGTTTGATGATAATAATAATAATAATAATGAATCTCGCTCTTCATTTTCGTTGAAAGATTTCGGCGAGGAAATTGATGTGATTTGTTTCACCAAAGGACCTGGGATGGGGGCGTGCCTCATCGTCGTCGCGCTAGTCGTTCGAACGCTCAGTCAAATTTGGAAGAAACCAATCCAAACGGTGAACCACTGCATAGCGCACATCGAGATGGGAAGATTAGTAACGAAAGCTAAGAATCCAGTCGTTTTATACGCGAGCGGTGGGAACACACAAATCATCGCGTACAACGATAACAGGTACAGAATTTTTGGAGAAACTATAGATATAGCGGTAGGAAACGCGTTGGATAGATTCGCGAGGTGTTTAGAGCTTTCGAACGACCCGGCGCCGGGATATAACATCGAACAACTCGCGAAAGAAGGTAAAACCTTCGTGGAATTTCCATACAATTGTAAAGGTATGGATATAAACGTTGGTGGAATTCTAACCAACGCGGAAGAAAAAGTAGCCGCGATGAAAAGTAGTAATAATAGTAATACAGTCACGAAGGCTGACTTGGCGATGTCGTTTCAGGAAACTGTGTTTGCGATGTTGATCGAAGTGACGGAAAGAGCTATGGCGCATTGCGATGCGAACGATGTGCTCATCGTGGGGGGTGTTGGGTGTAATCTTCGTCTGCAGGAGATGATGGATATAATGGCTAAAGAGCGCGGAGGAAAGTTATATGCGACGGATGAACGATATTGCATCGACAACGGCGCCATGATTGCGTACACCGGCTTGATTGAATATTTAGCGAACGGAAGCGTGGGTGTTCCTTTAGAACAGACGACGTGCACGCAAAGGTTTAGAACGGACGAAGTGTATGTAAATTGGCGGCGAAACTCGGAAGAATTAGAGGAGGATGAGGATGAGGATGAGGAAAGAAAGAAGCGTCGAAGTTGTTAAAGTTTGTACGAAAAATTTATTTATTCACCACCACCCCACATCCACGCTTGTTTTTGTTCTTTGTGCGTTGTGGTCGCGAATTTGTGAAATTTTGATTGGCTCCCGAATTGTCACCCATCATCTCCAAAAGAGAAAAGGAGAAAAGAAGGAAAATTCTTCTCATCTCTTCATCACTTTTTTAGAAACACCAACTCTCGTTTCTTTCTTTCTCGCGAACGTAAGAACGATGATGAAGTTTACTAAATTCCTTCTGTTGGGGTTACTCATCGGCTTGTTTGCCGGTATTTCTGTCCCTTCGAGTGCGTAATGATATGATGTCGTAGTCTTTTTTTTATTCAATCATCATCTTTCGAGAGCGCGCCGCGTGTGATTTGGTCTCGGAAATTTGTTTCTCTCGCTTTCTTTCGATCAAATATAATTTTGGATTAGTAACTTCTTCTATCGGTGGTTAAAGTTAACTCGAGCCATCACTGACCGTTGTGTGTGTGTCGTCTCTTTTCACTTTCAACAACAGACTTTGGGAACGATAACGCGCTCTCTGCTTCCTCTTCTTCTCTATTCGTAGAAGCTGCGGCGGCGGATGAGGCGGCATCGTCATCGGAAGAATTCCAAATTCCAACCTTCAAGGCGGGTGCTGAAGTCAACGAGTTTCAAGCCGAAGTTTCGCGCTTGATGGATATCATCATCAACTCTTTGTACTCCAACAAAGATATTTTCCTGAGAGAATTGATCTCTAACGGATCCGACGCTTTGGACAAGATTCGTTTCTTGTCCTTGACCGATGCCTCGCAATTGGGCGACGGAGATGCCGCTCAGCTCGACATTCGCATCAAAATCGACAAAGACCAAAAGCTTATTTCCATCCGCGATAAAGGGGTTGGGATGACCAAGCAAGAAATCAAGGACAACTTGGGTACGATTGCTAAATCTGGTACGTCAGCCTTCCTCGAGCAAATGCAAAAGGGTGGCGACATGTCTCTCATCGGTCAGTTTGGCGTCGGTTTCTACTCCGTGTACTTAGTCGCCGACTTTGTGGAAGTGCGCACCAAGTCGAACAGCGAAGACACGCAATGGATCTGGCAATCTAAAGCCGACGGTAACTTTGCCATTTCTGAAGATACCGATGGTGAAGCGATCGGCAGAGGCACGGAGATCAAGATTTATCTCAAAGAGGAAGCGCAAGAGTATTTGGACGAGGGCAAATTGAAGGACTTGGTCGAAAAGTACTCTGAATTTATCAACTTTCCGATTTACATGTGGGAATCTAAGGAAGAATCCGAAGAAGTTCCGATCGAAGACGACGATGAAGAAAAGTCCGACGAGGAGAAGGACGAAGAGGACGACGAAGAGGACGACGATGAGGACGACGACGATGAGGACGACGACGACGACGATGAGGACGAGAAAGACGACAAACCAAAAACGAAAACGGTTACGAAAACCGTCTGGGACTGGGTCTTACTCAACGACTCTAAAGCTATCTGGCTCAGATCGTCTTCCGAAATTGAACCGGAAGAGTACTCCAAGTTTTACAAGGCGTTGTCGAAAGACAAGAGCGATCCGTTGACGTACTCCCACTTCAAAGCCGAAGGCGATGTTGAGTTCAAAGCTATTCTCTTCATTCCGGAAAGTGCCCCTCCGGATATGTACGATAACTACTACGGTAAAGCCTCCGCGTTAAAACTGTACGTGAGAAGAGTGTTCATTTCCGACGAATTCGACGAGCTTTTGCCGAAGTATCTCTCTTTTATTAAAGGGATCGTCGATTCCGATACGCTTCCGTTGAACGTTTCTCGCGAAACGTTGCAACAACACACTTCTTTGAAAACGATCAAGAAGAAGCTCGTCAGAAAAGCATTGGATATGATTCGTAAACTCGCTGAGGAAGGCAACGACTCCGAGGATGACGACAACGAGAACGAAGACGAAGAGGCCAAGGTTGTCGCGAACGAAAAGTACGAAAAGTTCTGGAAATCTTTCGGTAAAGCCATCAAATTAGGCATCATCGAAGATGCCTCGAACAGAACGCGATTAGCCAAGTTACTCCGCTTCTACACCTCTCAATCTCCGGACAAACTGGTCTCTTTGGAACAGTACGTCGAGAGAATGAAGGAAGGACAAAAGAGCATTTATTACGTCGCCGGCGAATCCCAAGAAGCCTTGGAGAAATCGCCGTTTCTCGAAAAACTCTTGTTGAAAGGATTTGAAGTTATTTACTTCACCGACCCGATTGACGAGTACACGATGCAAAACTTGACAGAATTCGATGAGTTCAAATTTTCCAACGCTTCCAAGGAAGACATGAAATTTGGGGACGCGGATGAAGGCGAGAAGAAGCAGTTCAAAAAGACGAAAGAACACTTCAAGCCGTTCACGAAATGGTGGAAGGATGCTCTTTTGACCTCGTACCCGGATTCAATCGAAAACGTGAAGATCTCGAACAGATTATCCACGACGCCATGCGTCGTGGTCACGAGCAAATACGGCTGGTCTGCCAACATGGAGCGCATCATGAGAGCGCAAGCGTTATCGGACGACTCGAGAGCGCAGTACATGAAGGGTAAGAAGACGTTGGAAATCAACTATAAACACCCGCTGGTTGCCGCTCTCAAGGAAAAGTACGAAGCTGATGGCGAAGATGAAACTTCCAAGAACTTGGCTGTCGTCATGTTCGAAACTGCGCTCATCGAATCTGGATTCGTCATCGACGACTCTAAATCCATGGCGTCGCGCGTCTTTGATTTGCTCAAGGACAAGATGGGCGTTGAGAAAGACGCACCGCTCTTGGATGAAATGGAGTTCCCCGATGAAGAGGAAGAAGTCGCCGAAGCCGAAGAATCTGCGCCGGCAGTGGAAGAAGAGGAAACACCGAAAGATGAGCTCTAAGTTTTTAGCGAGAACGTTTTTTTTTAAATGTGAGTGCGCATTTATCACGATACATACAACTCATTTTCAATCATGTGGTACGTACATTCCTACATAATTTCTTTGGTCGCTCATGAACTAATTTATCGAGTCTTTCCAAGAACTGCGCTCAAATACACCGTCGTCGAATCTAAAACCTGTTCTTGGAACGATTTCAACTGAACGCCGTTGCGTAAAACTGTCATAAATTTTGTGCTGTCCATGCTAATATCAGCAGGAGTTTTAACCACGGCAGCAGCGCTAGAAGACGTGGTTTTACTTTTCTCTGCAGGTTTCGCGCGCTTTTTGCTCGCTCTCATGGTGTTGCAAAATATGGTGACCATGTCGTAACGGCTCAAGCGCTCCGGTCCGCCCGCGTGATAAATGGGAGTGCTATCTGACGACCCACCTCCTTCCTCGAACAAAAACGCGGAAACATCGCGTTTACGTCGTAAACCTACGAAAATTTCAAAACAGTACACGATAGCCTCGGTCAAATCAATTCGCGATACTGGATTTCTAAATTCATCTGTCCAAAACTCCACCGCGTTTTCATCTTTAACTTCTTCCTTCTCTTCTCCTTCTGCACTTTGACCGCGCGTGTTTGGAGGGCACGTTTTTGCGATAAAATCTAAAAACAACGGCCTGTCGACGCGTCGATACGGCGGCTGTGGTCCCGTGATGACTGAACTACGTAATATGACGAGCGCGTTCTTATCGTAGTTTTCGAGTAAATACGATTCTGCGTACTTTTTCGAACGACCATATGCATTTATCGGCTCAAACGCCTTTTCGCGCGCGTCGTCTTCTCTGGTGTTGGAGTACGAACCGCAGAACACCTGATCCGTACTCATGTGGACGAGTAAAGGAACTCTCTCTTCGCTTCCCTTCCCGTATTTTCTCATAAGAGCTTCACATAAGTGTGTCGGGGCGTTTATTTTACGCGCTTTTTCTTCGTTTTCTTCGCATTGTTTCGGTTGCGAAAGCGCGGTGCAGTTGACGACCAGTTTCAAGTTTTTGTTGCCTTCGAGATACTCACCCTTGGACGCTTTCTCGACGCACTCTTCCACGCCTGCACCAGTTTCAAAGTCACACACGTGACAAACTAACCTTCGCTTGTGTTGTTCGTGAACGCTTTCCGGGAGTTTTGAGCTTTCCGACGAACACGTGTAGTGTACCGCGTTGATTTCCTTGTTCAAAGTCAGGAGACGTTCGATGAGAAACTGTCCGAGGTATCCGGACCCACCGGAAACGAGCACATTCATTCTTATTTTATCGCCCTCCTTTTTGTTTTGCTGCTGCTGCTGGAGAGTATTAAACCGCCGGTCCGGACGAACAAACAACCAAAAGAGGGAGAGAAGAGAGAAGGAGAGAGGGAGTGAACGAGAGAGAGCTCGTTGTCGCTGTTTCAAGCTGTTTGTTTATTTGTGTGGACAAAAGTAAATATCAGCAACTGTCACACCCAAAACAAAACTTAACTATCATCACATAAAATTCTCTTGTTGTGTTGTGAAATTATTCCATCTACGCAACCACCACCATCAACGAGAACAACACGAATCGATAACTGAGCGTTGCGCGAATGTTTCCAATCGCTTCCGCGTCTTTTAAATGCATCGCGTCGACGCCATTTTCAGCGTCTTCTCTCCAACCAAGCCACAGCCAGAGACTTTTTAGACATTCTCCTCCCGTGGAAAGAAGAAGACAACATATCGCAGTTGTGAACGGGGCATCCGATGTTAATAACGTAACTGATGGTGGTACAAGCGACAGTCATCGTTCTTTCATCGAAAGAGATGCAAACAAGTCCGCTCGCGTGCTGCAAAACCAAAAACCATTGCGCTTCGGCTTCATAGGTTGCGGAGCGATGGCTGAAGCGATGGCGAGAGGATTCCTGGACTCCAAAGTCGTCCAAAGCGAATCTATCGCGTGCTACGGAGGAAAGAATCAAACAAGCAACGGTCGAGCGTCTCTGTTCAAGGAAGAGTTAGGCATCGAGAATATCGTCTCAAACGCCTCGGCAGTGTTGGACGAATCCGATATAATCTTCTTGTGCGTCAAACCAAATAAAATGTTGAGCATATTGGACGAGATTAAACCGAGGGTCAAACCGTGGCACGTGTTTGTATCTGTTGCCGCGGGTATTAAAACATCTGACATTGAAAAGCATTTAAATATTGGAACGAATGCGAAATCGAGCGAACGAGGACGCCAAGCTGATGGGAGCAATGGCAACTTAAAGTCTCGAGGTCTGTTCAATCTTGGCGGACGAAAGAAAGATAGCGATAGCACTAGCATGAAATCTTACGATTACGACGACGGCGATGATGACGACGACGACGACGACGAATATCAAAGTGATAAGATTATAGCGGCGGCACAACTCGAAGGCGAAGAAGTTTTTTACGAGGAAGATGCTGGGTTCAATGAAAGCAATGACAACAATAACAAAAGCGATAAGAAGGACAACGCAAACAACGACCTGCTGCCGACACCTTCGGTAGTCAGAGTTATGCCCAACACGCCGTGTTTTGTAAGAGAAGGCGCGATTGCGTGCTGTGGAGGGAAGACGGCGAGTCTAGCCACGGTGAAGATGATTTCATCGTTATTTTCAAATCTTGGTTTATCGGTCATCGTAGAAGAAAGCCAGATGCACGCCGTCGTCGGCGTTTCTGGTTCTGGACCAGCGTATGTGTTTGCATTCATTGAAGCTTTGGCAGATGGGGCCGTCTTGAATGGTCTCCCTCGAAGTGTTGCGATGAAACTCGCCTGTCAGACTGTAATCGGCGCTGGAAAGCTTTGCCTCGAAACGCAGGTGCACCCGGGAGAGTTGAAAGATAGAGTGTGCTCGCCAGGAGGAACGACAATATCGGCGATGCGCCAGCTCGAAAAGAACAGATTCCGCTCTGCGGTAATTGAAGCCGTAACTGCTTCTGCGGAAAAAAGTAAACAAATGAAGAAAAACTAGAGCTTATTGATAAGCTTTGGTACGCATAATGAAAAACTGCTTTACACTTTCTGCGAAAGTACCCAATCTTCTATGTCTAATTTCGCCACGAATCCTAATTGCTTTTTCGCTTCGCACGTTGAAGCTAATGTGCCTATC
>Ga0255753_1003853_pt1 | contig 15366 bp, 8 predicted proteins | sample 041ome_10_FD_179953 | JGI IMG/M metagenome (GOLD analysis project Ga0255753, IMG submission 179953) | Coastal salt marsh microbial communities from the Groves Creek Marsh, Skidaway Island, Georgia - 041412US metaG (version 2) | ecosystem: Environmental > Aquatic > Marine > Intertidal zone > Salt...
ATTTTTTCTTATGTTCAGACGATACTCTTTCTTCTGATGCAATGTCTACAGAAATAGTCTTTTCAGGATAACCAATGTGTTCCCCATCTTTGTCAACTATTTCCTTTAAGTGCTCTTCGCCACATGCTTTCTCTAAATCATACCCTTGATGTCTACCTTCATGATTAGATATTTTATCTAATTCAGATAAGTCTTGTTCAAAGAACCAGTCACTGTATGAGTTTAAAATTTCTGATACTTCAGTATTATTAATATTAATCCATTTCATAACTTAAACTCTTAGTCTAACTTGTCCTGAGGTATTGTGTGATGATACAAAACAATATCAGTTCCTTGAAGCTCCTCAAAGTGATATCCGTTTACAAAATTCCAACGAGCGTCTGGTTCTTTGATGTATCCCCATTTGACTCCTTTCTCACCGTAAGCCAATAGGCGCCACATAGTAAATGTATCCCATTTACGAGCGTCTTCTGGATAGTGTTGCATGTCATAATCTGGCTCCCATTGCCTGAGATACTCAGTATACCATGCGCCCATCAAGTCCATTGTTGCTTCGTTCTTTCTATATATAAAGAACCCACAATGACAAGTCATCTCTTCGCCTTCTGCTAACTTAGTTAGCTTGGCATTATATGGACGATTTTTAGTGAATACGATATCCATATCATCGGGCAATTCTTCCCAGACATTCTGAATATCTTCATGCTCACACATCATGTCAGCGTCTAGATAACAAGTGATGTCGTATGGAGTTTTATTGAGCGCCCACAGTTTAGCACGAATGTGTCGAGGAATACCTTCAGTTACAATGTTATCAAACAGTGTATAGTCTTCAGGCTCAACCCATTCTTCGTGTGTAAAGAAAGTAATGTTAGCTTCTGGATAAAAGTCTCGTACTGATTCTGCTAGTACTTTTGCGTAACGATAAAACCCTTTTCTGACAGAAGCAACAATGACAAACCCTTTAGTCTGCTTCTTTGCCATTCTCAAGTTCCTTCATCAACAAAATAGTAGCATATGCTTGAACTTCCATGATTGACTTAGACTTACGAATCATTCGTTTTAATTCAGTATTTTTTGAGTTCTTGATAGCGTCAACTTCAAATGCTTGAAGTTTGCAATTGAACAATGCTTCTTGCCTTGCTCTTGCCTGCTGAGACTCACGCCTTTCCATTTGACGCTTGATGTTTTCGTTGCGCCTGTCTAGACCTTCTTGTGTGTTAGCATCAATTTCTTCTTCAGTGTACTGTTCTAACACAGCTTTCATGTCAGGATTTGTACCCTCAGGATCTTGAATGGAAGCCATACTATGCTGTCCATTTGCAAGCTCGATAGTTACAATGAGATGACGATTGTCCTTATTAGACCAATAAGGATTGAGATATTTCTTTTTAGGGGTAATTTCTTCGGACACTTGTGTAACAGAGGTGTCCGAAGAAACTGATAGATCGGTCATAATATAACTCCAAATAATAAAACTTCAATACTATATAGTCAATTTTTTAAGCAGTCTTTAACCAAAGTTTCACAGTCGATACGTTTTCAGTAGTTGCTTGAATAGTATTGCCTGCGTATGTTCCAGTAAAGTTTCTAGCATATGTACCTGAATATGTGCCTGAATATGTACCAGTGTAAGTAGAAGTTCCTACATAGTTACCTGTATAATAACCAGTATAAGTGCCTGAATATGTACCAGAGTATGCAGAAGTTCCTACATAGTCACCAGTAAAGTTTCTATTGTATTCACCAGTGTAGTAACCAGTATAGGTTTTATCACCTGTATAGAAACCTGTATAGAATCCAGTGTAGTATCCAGTGTAGTAATTAGTATCACCAGCAAATCCTGAATAATAGATTGTATATGCGTTAGTAGTAGCATATGCGCCTGCATAATCACCAGAATATGCTGAAGTTCCTACATAGTTACCTGCGTAGTCGCCAGAGAATGAACCAGTATATGAACCCGAATATGTTTTAGCTCCAACATACGCACCCACGTAGTTTCCTGCATAGTCACCAGCATATGCTCCCGAATATGTTTTATCTCCGACATATCCGCCTGCATAGTCGCCTACATAGTTACCACTAAAATTGCCAGTATACGTTCCTGCATAGTTTTCTGAAGCTACTTCTTGACGAGTATCTGTTAGACTATCGCCCATTTGAACCCAAGTACCACCGGCAGGAGCAGATGCTTGAAGTTTATATGTACCTATACCCGAGTTAATGATTCGATTTCTGAAGTTAGGAACCATTTGCTCAATTTCAACAGCAGACATCATCTTGACGTTTGTGCCATCTAGCTTGAGAGAAGCCAAATCAGAGTTTGCTGATGTAGATGGAGAAGTTTTTTGCCACAGATATAAACTAGTAGAACCGCCTTGATTACTATCTGTAATAGTAGCACGAGAAGTCCATGTACCACCTGCAGGCGCAGAGGCAGCTAGGGTATATTGTCCTACTGTATAACCAGTGCTAGTTACCATGTCCTCAATAACTTTGTCAAGAATATCAGTGTCTAATCCTGCATCAGTATATTCTTTAATCGCTGAGTCCCAGCCAACCGGACGATTGGTAATGCTTTCTGAAGCTGCTGCTGTTACTTGCTTGAAATAGTAGGTAGTATCTGTAGTTGCACCAGCGGTTGGGTGAGTTCCAACTGCGTCATTTCTGATAGTGTTTGTCCAAGTACCAATGCTAGTACCTGTTAGAGCGTTTGCAGTATCTACATTTAACTCTGCTGTTCCAGTACCATCGGTGTCTGTAGCAAACTTATTTGTGATTACATATGACAGATATTGATTGATTTCTCCTTCTGTCATCTCCTGCAAGCCTTGGAAGTTCGCTGAACTAGGAGGAGTGCTAGAGGCTTTAATTCTTAATGGGAGCATTACTTAATTCCTTAATTTAATCGACTGCCAGACGAGTCGTATATAATTGTTTCTACCATGGTATTCCAATTAGTATTATCTATTCCAATCAATTTTATCGTGCTTCCAGGAGAAATAAGAATAGAAGCATTTGCTGCACCACTATTTATTGTTCCTGAAGTGTTAGGATATATTTTTACGTTTGCAGAAGTTCCATTAATAATAGTATACAACACTCCAGCACTTGCAGTAGGAAGTTTCACCCCCTGATTTTCAGTTGCAGTAGAAACGAGATTAAAAGTCTTAGACAAAGCAGTTGCTCCTGTCTGATCTGTTCCTGCTGCTGAGACTGCTGCTGATATAGATGCAGTGTGGTCACCACTAGAAGTTATATCAGCGACTACAACAGAATCGCCTGACTCATACTTATCATTATTCAGGTTAGTAAAGTTTCCGTCAACTTCGATATTGGTCAACGGACTACCTTTAGTAGACCTTAAAGTTATTGTTGCCACTTAGTTGTCCTTTGCAGTGAGTCTGTCAAGAATCACTTTCAGCGAATCTTTTATTTCAGATACTTCATTCTTTAATGTATTTATATCATTTTCATATTGAAGAATCGTATGCTTGCTACTTTGTCTCTTTTTACGAGCAGCTTTATATTCTTCTAATGCTCTATTATCAGTATTCACCAACCCCTTCGAGTGAATATCTCGATAGAAGGTTGGTGATTCTTTTATCTGAACAAACTTATTTATACTCATTTTTACACCTGCAATGCATATGCCCTTAGTCCAGCAGACTTAGGAATTTTTGCAGTGTTACTTGATAGATGAACTATCTTAATAGCAAAGTCTTTGAACGTAGTAAAAGTGACCAGTTGTACAGTTGCCGCTCCTGCTATTGCTCCCGCTCCGCTACCACCGACAAAATCTACAGTCACAGTTCCACCCTCGTATCCTCTACCAGGATTAATTATCCTAATACCAGTTACAACTCCGCCTGCTACAATTGCTTCCGCTGCTGCTCCATATCCATTCCCAGAATGTACTATTCTGACAGAAGGAGGAGCATCTTCGTAACCAGATCCGCCTGAAGTAACTGCAATGCTTTCTATTCTAGTGACATCATATTCGAGAACACCGTCAACATTAGTTCCGATAGAAGTAGAACCTTTCTCAGGAATTTTATAAACGTATTGGCCAAACTTTTCAGAGGCTATTGCAGGTGAAGTTTCTACTTCTAGTTTCTTCCAGAAAATATCATTTGAGAATTCTCCGTCATCTTCACTGCTTCTAAACTTTCCATAAACTTCAACACTAGCTCCTGCAGGAATAGCATTATCTAAGAATACTCTCATATCTTCAGCGTCTTGTTTATCAGCAAGAACTACTTGTCTTGAGATATACTTTGCTAATGCGTCTCCACCAAATCTAACTTCTTCATTTGATGTATTGTTTATTTTATTCTTATATATTCCCATATCAACACTTGCAATATCTATGATAGGAGACAAATTGTTGTAAGGAGTGCTTATAGTAAACTTAATTTTAGCAGTTTTTGCTGAAGAGAAATTTGCAACTTCGTTAGAGTAACTGTAAATTGTTTTTTCTTCTTTAAGCTCAACTGTCGAATTTGTATCAACATTACTATAAGTAGTGTTAGCAGATGCCGCTCCTGTATTAGTTAGAGCAATTTCTTTTTTGATAGTACCAAATTCTCCTGCATTTGCATAAGAGCATTTTAATACATGGGCATCTACTACTCTATTGCTAATAGAACCAATACTAACAAAAGTAGTACCATCGCCAACTCTATCTCCTTGAGCAAATGAGCCTTTTAAAACATCTAATTCATATGTTCTATAAGGATAGTCAAAATATTTTACTTTTGCACGATTGAGTGTGAGTGAAATAGAACCTTGCGCACCGACGCCGCCAGGTGGAAGAGCAACTGTAACTGTAGGATCTGAAGTATATCCAGATCCAGGATTCACTACAGTGACCGATGTAATAGCTCCGCCTGTAATTTGGCAAGTGAGTTGAGCACCACTGCCGCCCCCGCCGCTTACTGTTAGTGTAGGAGGCGACAATATATTATAGCCAGATCCTGGAATGGATATATTAGGCGTAAATCCGTGTACATATGTCTCTTTGTCAAATTTAGGAGCAGCTATTACTGGTTGTAGTCCTTCAGGATCAATATCAGTATCATCCCAAGTAGTGTCGTCAAAAACAATCCAATCTGTGTTTTTGTTTGTCATGTTTAAAACGTAGTCAGTATTTGTTGTAAACTTACATCTGTTTACAATAAACATCAAATCTTCTGACTGTCTTTCTGTCCATGTTCTATTATTAGCAGAAGTAAACAAAACACCACCATGAGCTTGCTTTGTGATTCTATTTGTAGTATTCTTTTGAATTTCTCCTAGTTCAGCTACCCAAACTTCATAACCAGGATCGTTTGCTTCTGGTCTAAGAACAACACAATATTCTGTATCATTTTGCAAGTGTACAAGATTTTGGAATCTGAATTTTGTAGAATTGAACTTAACAGAACCGTCTGCTTCTTTACCAGAGGCAAAAACATCGCTTCTTCTGAGATGAACTACTCCGTTAGGAACAACAGTAGTGCTAGGATAACCATTCACCACTTCTCTAATTTCTAGTGTGATTCCATTATTATTTGATTCTGATGATATAGTTTTAAAGAATATATCAACAGAAGGTATGAACATACCTCCTGGCATGCCAGTTACATAGAAAGTTTGTGCTAATGGGTCGTCAAACAAACAAATATTGTTAAGTTGCTCCATTGTACCTATTTTATAACTAGGTAACTTATCAAAGGCAGTTGCAGCTACTATTTTAGCTGCAAGATTAGTGTCAGTTGTAACATCATTTACTTCTACTGAATATGGTCCTGCTACTTGAATACCAGCATTCTCATACGCCATCGCATAACGGCCTTCAGTTGTTGTGACTCCTGGTACAAAATCTCCTTCATCCAATCCATCAGCAACTAAATTTGCACCATTAGAAAGAGTGATGGTAACAACATTGTCTCCGCCGTTAGAGTTAGTATTGGTAGCAGTATCAAACAATGTAACTTCAGTGACTATAACGTCATCGTCTACAATCGTTTTTGTGCTAGTGTCAAGTGTTTTACCAGCCGGAACTAAATTTATGATTTCAGTATCTGTTTCGTCATCTCCAGTATCTGTACAGTCAGATGATGGAACATATTCAGTATAAGTAGTCCCATCGTATCTCTGGTAATTAAAAAACTTCTGTCCCGGATAGAGAAGCGCACAACCAGAAGAAGTTAGAATATCCTCTACAGGAACCCATTCTGGAGTACCAGTCTCTCGGTGTGTATCAATAATTAGATCACCTTTTTTAGTCATAGTTCTACCGTCTTCACCTACAGGTAGAATTACTTCTTTTGTTTCTTGTAGCGGTACTGCTCCAACTGGAGGCTGAGACCACTTTGTCGTTACGTAAGTAGTTTGTAGTTTTCTCTTAGTTCCATTAGCACTAAAGATAGCAGATGCATACGATTCAACATCATCTGCTTTATTGGAGTCTGCTATTTCTACTAATATATTTCCGCAACGGAACTCACCTTTATTAACACTGATGCTAAAGGTAGCTCGACCAGCAGAGTTAGTTACTAGAGATCCTTTGTTTATGCCTCCCATAACAATGCTATGCTCGGCATCAGGCATAAGAGCTTGTACTTGGCCGCTGATAGTTATAGGTCTAACAAACGCTGCAACTTCAGAATTTATTACAGAATCGCCAACATTTTCCGTAATTTCATCTGGAATTCTTCCATAAAAAATTCGTGATCCAGTTCTTTCCCATGTCTGAGTATTTTTACCAGCTATTGTAGTAGTTATATCATACTTCTGCCGGCGACCTGTCCATGTCTTTATTTCAGTTTCCCAGTAACCACTGCCTTCAGCTTTAGTTTCATAGTCAATAGAATTCGGTTCAAAAGTCCCACTGAAGCCTTTAGGAGGAATTCCTATTTCACCTTCAGTGTTTTCAGTAGTGGCTTCTATTACATCTTCAGACACAAGCTCCCAAGAACCCCAAGTCTCTTTCCAATCGCCTTGAATTTCTAAATTGTCCCATGAACCTTCTTTATTTTGATAAGCGGGTTCAGCATATGAATCGTCAAACCACGAGTCTTCACTAGGAACAAGATTCAATACGCCGCCATAAGGACCCAATACTGGAGGTGGAGGCGGAGGTGGTGTTGAATTAGTATCTAAAATTGTGACAGTAGTAGAAATAACAGACTCGTTAACCGTTAAGTCGGCGCCGCCAGCTGTTTTCAAAGTAAGAGTAATATTTTCATCTTCAGTTACTACATCATTTCCTACAGTAATTGTCACTGAAGAATCGCCCGAAGAATCTAACGTAAAGTTTCCTGATAATGAACTTAGTCCTAATTCTGCTGCTGTTAAGGTGGTTGTAGTTATTTCGTATGCTACTGTTTTTCCGTTTGGTTCTTCTAAGTTTCTAACTTCAAGAGAAATAGTAGAAGAAAGACCTTCGCCTACACTAGATTGAGAACGCAACAAACGGTAGTCAATCTCTGTTGGTCTTACTGGTTTAGGAGGAATAACAGGGGGAAGGTCGCAACCGGGAGGACACACTATATCAGGAATAACAGGTTCTGCTGGTTCGTCTGGTGTTACAGGATTTGTTGCTGCTGGATCTGCATACAATAATTCAGTAACAACATTTCTAGACTTACTAGCTTGTAGTTGTTTTGTGTAAACTGCTTCTACATATGGAATATGGAAAATATCACCAGATTGACCAGCAGTAGTGCCAGTAGCAATAGGTTTAAACGCAACAATACTAGAGTCGAAACTTGCTCTTAACTGCTGTTTCTTTAAATCTAGTGAGCATTTATTATCATCATGTCCTACTGCCATAACACCATAAGTGTTAAATGCATCTATCATCAATCCATTTTTAAATCTATCTATGCCATCAGTGTCTAATATTTGTACTGACTTAGATTCTTTCTCTAACAAACTTAAAGAAGTATAATATTCTAGATTAGAAATTCTTTCTTCCAATCCTCCAATATCTTTCATCGTATATCTTTTAGTTCTTACTTGTTCTAGATATACTTTTAAATCTGATCTCTTGTAGTAGTTTGCAGCTTTAGGAGACAAGCTAGGATAAGGAGGTATAATTCCTTTTGCAATTGTAAGAGAATTAGCAGGAGCCTCTGGGAACTTAGGAAAATTAGCTTCAGTCGATTTGAGTACTCTGAATTCACCATCAGAAGTTATAATAACTTTAAAGGCTTGCGCTAGATAATATTCCAGTGAAGTAGTAAACGTAGATGTAGGAACCGGATTAGTTAAACCGCCTTCACTCGCATTTTCGCCAGGTCTGTATATTACTTCTTCAATAGATGGATTTTCGGTTGCTGCTGACAACAAAGACGCAGTGGCTGCTGTGTTTATTGCGTATGGTCTGAAATCTATACAGTTTCTCAAGTCAAGAACATTACCTGATCTTGGAGAATACATAGGAATTTCTTGTAGTCCTAAGCTAGAAGGATATGAATCAATACATGCAAATCTTGGTCCTACATTGTCTGCACTTGTTAAGAAATCCATAGTTACTTTTATATATCTATATGTAGATAAATCAACTGTACTATTAGATTTTTGCTTTATTCTAGCTAAGCCGTAATAATTATCTTTTTGTCCATTATCGACAATAAAATCATCAGTAACATTAATAGCATTTAATGTATATCCAGAATCATCCGATGCAGTTATAGATTTTATTTTTAAAAGATCAGTTACACCCAAAGAGTACCAACCGCTAGTAGCGTTAGTATTAGCAACAGCATCAATTTTAACTAGTTTATCTTCTTGTAAAGTCTTTGAAATAGGAGAAAATGCACCACTAGAATACTGCAAATTCACATACACTCTAACCGCTGCCGCTGCTGATGGTGTTGATCCAAACGCAATAGACATTTCAGTTTCAGAAGTTTGTGTTACTGTTATATTGGCAGCAGTAAGATCAATATATTCTCCGGCTGTATATGTTTTTGCTCCTACAGTGAAGTCTTCAACTGCTAACATCTGCATGTTGTTCGTTAAAAGAGATCCTTGTACTGTGCCGTTGCCGAAAATAAAAGTTTGTTGTGATGAATCTGACGAGATAGAAACCACACCAGTTGAACCATTAATGTTCGTATCAAATTCGTCAATATACTGAAAAGTGAAATCATAAATGCCACCAGTAGCAGCTTTTAATGTTTTCATACTAGGATAAGGAAGTTCCCATACTAGTCTATTATAATTTCCCTCTTGGATTACTGCTTTAGAAGATGCATTCAAAACAGTATTTGCTAAACCATTAGTGAGAGCATTTTCGTATACTATTCCCTGTACACTGTCAAATGAACCAGAAGACATTTTAATGTCGTACAAATATAATTTATATTTTGCCGATGCAGTACCAGCAGTGCCAGAAGACAATGTGAAAAATCTTGCTTTTGCCGTTCCTATTTTAGAACCTTGAGCACTAGTGGCTGAATATTGGCCGCCGCTGACTGCGTTTTGAGGAGTATCATAAAGATCAAGAGTACCTCCTCCGTCAACGTCCCACACGCCACATACATCGTCTACAACCACGTAGTTGCCATATGTTGTTGATTGAGTTACAGCATTTTCGGTGATTGTAGATGTAGGCTTATCAACTACAATTGGCCACTCTTTATTTTTTTGTTCTACTAAATAACCACCAACATTTGCAGATCCAGGTGTAACTGCAAATATAAACTTGGCTGCATCTCCGCCTTGTGCAGAATTATAAAAACCGCCATTATTGCCATCATTTAGATGTTCGTATATGACTGTTTGTAGACCAGATATAGTATAATTTCCGTTTGCAGCAAATGCAGTTTTCGCAATAGCATCGCCTACACCAGCCAAAGGATTTGTTTTAATTTTGCTTCTTACAATACTACCGTTTCGCCAAGTAGCGTATTGATAAAAATTTTCTGGTACTACTGATTGTACTTGACCGTTTACTTTAGTTGCATAATCATATGAACGAAGAGAGGCCGTTAATTTTAATCTATCTGCTCCTGGAGCGTTGTAGTTATAAGATCCTCTAGCAGGATCAAGTAATGTCTCATCTTCTGTAGATTGAACAACACTTTCAGTAACATAAAATCCTATGTTTTTGTCAGCGTTTATAATAAATGGATCGACATACGTTGCTAAATTCTCAGTTCGAATGAAAGTTCCTCTAGCATATATGATACCTGGAGACAACTCTATCTTTGCAGCAGACCCTTCATATCTTTCTTTTGAACCAGGAGAAGCGTCTCCTGAATCAAAAATGACAAAAGTTTTACCATTTATGTCAGGGTTAGGGTCTGTAGAAGTGACAGTGAGCGTTTCATCCATCGCAAAAACTTTAGTTTTTGTTCCTGCTCTGCCAGTATAGTTTATGTAAAGAGTTTTAGTATTAGGAGAGTCTCCAGGATTAGTAGTTCCTTTTCGAACGTCAATAATCTGGGCTGTAAGTCCTGTAGTAGAACCAGTTATAGTTGTACCAATAAACTGTGAAAGCGAATCGTTGTCAATAGCATTGCCTAAGGTATCTTCGTCCGTAATCTTAACATACCTAAGAGAATAATATCTCTCTTCGCAGCCACTAATAATTGCCCCGTCTTTTAAAGTAAAACTACCTAATTGTCCAAGCTGATCTGCCAGAACAGTTTGAAGCTGGGTCAGTTCTCTTGCTTGAACGGCAACGCCAGGCTTAAACAAAATTCTATTATAGTTTTTTGTGCTATCAAAATCGTCATAATATGGACCTGAACTTAAATTTAGAGACATTACTTTTTCCTAAAAATTTACCAATGCTTTTATTGTTTCAACCTGATCTATTGATCTGCTAATAGCTGGTCTGTTTTCTACATAAACAACCTCACCGGTTGAGGTGTTTATCTCTGGATTAACAACACTATTTATACTAAGATCAAGTAATCCTTTTGTAGTATTGTTTAATCTTAGCGAGCCCGAGTATTCGATTATAGGAATTATAGGCTGTAAATGAATATTAAAAGTATCTTCATTATCTACTTGATTTTTTTGTACTACGATGAATTCGCCGCCAGTGTTAGTTGTTATTAAATCATCTGCGTCATATTTTGATGCTTCAGAAGAAGACACATTTATGACAAAACACGCAGTAGCGGTTGAATTAATCCAAGTGGCTGTCTTATCATAATTTGTAATATTTTTTATCAATCCTACTTGTCTAAAATCATTATCTAAAAATAAATCTGAATTTGAGTTTTCAGACAAAGAAACAGTCAAACCTATAGTTGTACTATATAACTCATTTATAGGATGACTACCATGTCCATCAATAGGAGATAAAATTATTCTAGCATCTGATGTAACATTGGCTCCTGAAGCATCTGTGATAGATACCGACGCTTTAGTGTAACCAGATCCCTTTGCATCTATATTAACTGTAGTCACAGCGCCGTTAACTACAGTAGCAGTTGCAACTGCCCCTGTTCCATCACCTGTAATAGTTACCACGACATCTTCGGCTCTATACTCAGCACCGCCATCTAGAATTTCAATTCTATCAACAGAACCAGAAATAGCCCCTTCTTCTACTGCTTTCTGTAAAGCAGGAAGATCATCAGAATCTCCTAGTAATACAGTAGCCTCAGCGCCAGTGCCTCCGTTTCCACCAGTAAAGGTAATATTTGCAAACGAATAACCTGAGCCTGGCTCATCAACAACAATATCAGTAACAACTCCACCTTCTACAATTGCAGTGGCACTTGCGTTTATTCCGTCACCATTAATTACTACTGTTGGTATAGAGGTGTATCCGCTGCCTCCGTTCGTAACTAATATATCATCAAGTTCGCCGTTTACATCATGCTGAGGATTTCCTGTTAATTTTCTAACAGGAATATGTTCTGCATCTAAAAATTTAGTCTCATCCGAAGAAGAGACTTGAAACATAAACTTCCAACGATATCCATCGCCGGTGTCATCTGTATCTGTATTTGTATAATTTGGTTTAACAGTGCTAGGAGAATTATTATTATTGTCTATACACTTGTAAACCTTCAGTTCATCTGTGATAACATAAAAGTTTGCTTCTGCTAAACTAGTGGCTCCTGAATAAGCAGGCATATCGGCTGAATACGCATCATCATAAGGATCATAAACTGTACCAGAAGTCCAATTTATTCTTCTTACTAAATGGCATATATCAGCAGAAGATACTGATTGGGTAAAAATAATATTATTCCTAACTTCTTTAAGAAACTTTTCAGAATTCAAAGGAGTGTCTGGAAATTCTTCGTCATCCCAAGCAGTAGTTTTGCCAAGCGTAAAATGATAGATATCTCTAGCATTAAAAATGTCCCGATGAAAGGACCTCGCTAACTGAACTCTACCCGCTTTTGTTAATAAGATTGCCACTAGCTTTACCTATTAAGAGATTGTAACGGTCCAAGTGACAGTCATTGAGTCCGCTGCCCCTTTGTTAATTACGGCAAATACCGTGCGGCAAAGCATAGTACCAGCTGTAACATCATTAAAAATGCCAGCCTCTGTTAAAGCGCCTGTTCCTGTTCCTGCTGGATACGATGCTACATAAGCAACTGCATTATCAGTAACAGTAGTTGAAGTCAGTGCGACTCGTGCAATCTCAGTACCTAGAGTAGTATCTCCTGCATCAGCAGCAGTGTTGTCTGTACCAACTGCCATGTGCGACATTGCTGTATCAGAGGTATCTTTCATGCGTGAAGCAATGAAGGCTAAACCAGAATCTACAACGAGGTTTGGAACTGTGAATTCTTGCTTAACAGCGCCGTCTTCGCCACGAACTACGACATTAACGCTGCCTGTAACTTTTGATGAATCTTTCTTAATCATTTTAGGAATACTCCATTAGTGTGGTTAAAAACTATAGCTTTCTCCAACATAATCTTCAGCGAAATATGTTGGTGCATAATCTTGTATAGAAACAACTCCCCCATCTGAAACATTGCTAGTCTCAGTGAAAGGCTTTTCTGTGATAAGTGTTGCTGCATCTGTTGCTGTCTGACTTTCAACTAATGCTTTGTTGATATTTATAACAGATATTTCAGAAGACGCTATGGTATTGCTAAACGAATTTTGTAAAGTCAAAGTGATAGTATCTGAAGAATTCAAAGTCTCATCAAAAAATACATCTCTGAATTTTTCATAAGAAAAGACATCAGATATTACAACTTCTTCTGTATATTCTGGCAAAGTGGTTATAGACAAAAGATCGGTTTTTGTAATATTTTCAAAAAACTCTCTCTCATAAACAACTGCAGGTGCAAAAGATTCAGATACAACAATAGAATCTGTTAATACCTTTTCGACTAATTTAAATATGCCGCCGCCGATGTAGGCTTCTGGTAATACTCCGTCTTCGATATAATCTTGTACATAATCATCAGTTGCTCCAGCGATATCTGAAATATTCTTACCTGTTTCAACTGTTTGAGTATCTGCAATTTCGCTTGTAGAGTCTGCTGCGGTAGCTCCAATATTTAGAGCTAACAATATAGAATCTGTGGAGTTTGCTACATCGTCTGCAAATGCTCTCACAAACTGCATCGCAGGAGAGAAAATTTCTGAAGAAACTGCTGTGTCGTTTAAACCTTTTTCAACAAATTTGGATACACCAGAACCAACATAGTTTTCTGGTAAATAATCTGGACCTGCATATTCAAACTCATCATAACTATCAATTATTCCAACAGTGTCTACTAATCCTTTTTGGGTGTCAAAAAATTGAGAATCAGTTACAGTCTGAGTTTCATTAAAATCTCTGAACCATTGTACTACTATTTCAACAGAGTCATCATTAGATACAATATCTTCTGTCTTAAATTCGTGTAAGTGTAGACCGTCTGTAGTTATGCTTATAAATGGAGCATAATTTAGATTATTAGAAATAATTAAATCACCGAATACTTCCATTCCCGCTGGATGCATCAAGTCTCTGAATCTTTTTGCCCATCGATCTTGTGCTATAGAAGATTTAATTATGTACGAATAACTTTGATACTTAAAATTGTCTTGTAATCGATTCGCATCTGAAAGATGCCCTCTGGAATCTTTATACTTGCCGTCATATTTAAAAGTGTAGGAGGTAGTAAATGTAATATTTAAAGTCTCGCCCGATCTTGAAGTTATCGCAACCGTATTTTGAGCATTTTCAAAATTTCTACCAGGAGTAATTATTGACCATTTAACAGGAACATTAGATGAATCAACTGTCAAAACTCGTATAACACAGTCATTATTTTGAGTTTCATTTACAAAGAAAATATCGCCTACTTTAAATCCAGCATCTTCTCCGGAGTATGCTCCTGTTGCAACAGACGAAATGCTTCGCTCAAAGTATGCTCTTATATTTTCTTCTTCAGAAGTTGCACTCCTATCAATAATAAATGTCTCAACTTCTGAAGTGTCAAAAGAAAGTGAATATGTTCCGTCAGTATATCCAGATCCTGCGTTGTCTATAGTAATAGAATCTATTATTCCATCAACGACTACAGCACTCGCTTTGAATCCAGTTCCTGCTCCGGCGCCAGACAGTGCTACTGTAGGTCTTGCTGTATATTGTAACCCTCCATTAGTTATCTCGTATTCTGTAATTATGCCACCAGAGACTGTAACAGTAGCCTCTGCTCCTGCTCCTGGTCCAGGAATTTCTGTTATTCCTGAAGGCAAATCTAAAACTAATTCGTATATCTGTGGAGAAGTATAAGCTATTTTTCTTGTAGATTGAATTACAGCTTGTATTGTTTCTAATCTATTCTGTGCGCCATCATATCTCCAGTATTTTATGTCTACTGGTCTACCGTTTAGATTTAGAACTTCATAGCCATTATAACCAGAAACAACTCTAGCGGAGATTTCGTCTATCCACACGCCGTCAGAAGTACGAAGAATATTTTTACTAGGATAATAAATTTCAACTTCTTCGTTGTATAGAAGTTTAAAATATGCTTTGATAGAACGCTCAGAACCTTTGGACTCATAAATATTTTTTATTTTTTTAAGTAAGGTTTTTCTATCCGCTTGAAGAATTTGAGGAAAATAACGTGCTAATTCTTCTGCTCTTTTGTTTAATTCAGCAGTTTCTAGCTCATCAATATCGTTGTAGTCTTTGTTAAGTAAAAGATTCGCAGGATTTCCATCAGAATCCATAAACTCATAATACTTTTCAATAAATGTAACAAACTTATCGTAATCATTTTGAACAAATTCAGGTAGAGTATATTTTATGCCAGTCGAAGATTTTTCTGTATATTCGGTTGGAGTAGCATTGGCAAATCCTAATTTTGCGTTAAATGTGGCATTTGCTCCTCCTCCACCAGTAGCGGTAACTGTCGGAGCAGAAGTGTAATCTCTACCAAC
>Ga0255753_1003858_pt1 | contig 15344 bp, 9 predicted proteins | sample 041ome_10_FD_179953 | JGI IMG/M metagenome (GOLD analysis project Ga0255753, IMG submission 179953) | Coastal salt marsh microbial communities from the Groves Creek Marsh, Skidaway Island, Georgia - 041412US metaG (version 2) | ecosystem: Environmental > Aquatic > Marine > Intertidal zone > Salt...
AACAATTTAAGAATGTGGATTCACTCAATCAGATCTATACCGCTTTGCTCAACAATCAATTTAATCGCGATTCAACGATTGTTGCCCTGGGAGGAGGGGTTGTTGGAGATATTGCCGGTTTTGCTGCAGCTTCTTTCATGCGGGGTATTCCTTTTATACAGATACCAACCACCTTACTTTCTCAGGTGGATTCTTCAGTAGGCGGAAAAACAGGCATCAATCACCCGCGTGGAAAAAATATGATCGGTGCATTTTATCAGCCTCAAGCGGTCATTATTGATATGCTTGTTTTAAAAACATTAGATGCAAGAGAAATATCGGCAGGTTTGGCTGAGGTGATCAAATATGGCCTGATATGGGATAAGGCTTTTTTTGATTATCTTGAGAGTCACATGACCGATTTAAAAAATTTAATTATTCCGCAATTAGAACAGGCTATATATCGATCCTGTGAGATCAAGGCGGAGGTAGTATCTCAAGATGAAAAAGAGTCTGGATTAAGGGCGATTCTTAATTTAGGTCATACTTTTGGCCACGCGATTGAAAACTGTTTGGGTTATGGCGAGTGGTTACATGGTGAGGCGGTCGGCTGCGGAATGGTGATGGCAGCTCAAATGTCCTTAGCACATGGCTGGATTAATGATATTGATTTTGATCGCATTAGAAAATTAATTCAAGCAGCGGGTTTACCCATCGAAAAACCTAATATTTCCAAGCAAGAATTTTTAGGTGCCATGAGTCTGGATAAGAAAAATAAGAACCAAGAAATTTATTTAGTCCTGCAGCAAGGCATTGGGAAAGCCATCGTGACTAAAGACTATTCATTCAGTGAATTAGAAAAAGTTTTAAATTAAATCCATGAAGCCCTATGCAGTCTCTGAACAAAACTCTCTTGGACGCATCCACGATGAACCCAAATCTCCCTTAAGAAATGATTTTCAGCGAGATCGAGACCGCATCATCCATTCCTCAGCGTTTAGAAGACTGATGTATAAGACCCAAGTGTTTGTGAATCATGAGGGCGATATGTTTCGAACACGTTTAACCCACTCGCTTGAGGTGGCCCAGATCTCTCGGGGCATTGCTCGTAGTTTACGACTAAATGAGGATTTGGCCGAGACCATTGCCCTGGCCCACGACTTAGGTCATACGCCTTTTGGGCATGCTGGTCAGGACGCCTTAAATCAGTGCATGCAAGATTTCGGGGGGTTTGAGCATAACTTGCAATCTTTAAGGGTTGTGGATGTATTAGAAAAACGGTACTTTAGTTTCAATGGTTTAAATTTAACCTTTGAAAGTCGTGAAGGGATTTTAAAACATTGCTCGATTAAAAATGCAAAACAATTGGGAGCTATTGGGGAAAGATTCATCCATAAAACTCAACCCAGTTTGGAAGCTCAAGTTGTCGATATTGCTGATGGGATTGCCTACAATATTCATGATTTAGAAGATGGCTACCGATCTAGTATTTTAAATATTGATATGATGTGCGAGGTAGGCCTGTTTAAACAATTTTTTTCTGAGGTGAAACTACTTGCGAAAAGCGCCCCTGAAAAAATAATTGTTTACGAAACCTTAAGGCGCATGATGCACTTCTTGATTGATAATGTCAGCACAGAATCTGAAAAGAACATATTCTCTTCAAATATATCTCAAATCAATGAGGTTAGACAATCGAGCAAGCCACTCATCGGATTTGGAAAGGATGGAGAGCTTAAGCTGATTCAATGCAGACAGTCCTTAAAGGCCATGTTGTACCAACATAAAAGAATTCAACAGATGAGTACTCAGGCACACGAGACTATTCAATTACTATTTGATCACTATATGAGCCACCTTGAATTGGTTCCGACGGACTATGAAGTTGATGATAATCCAGAGCGGGCTGTCGCCGATTTTATCTCTGGGATGACCGACCGCTTTGCGATTCAACTCCATCAATCTTTATAAATGAAAGGCCTTTTAGCTAATATTGTTGCATAAAAACAACAAAAATATGGATATGTTGCATAAAAGTCAATATTTCCTAGCAATCATGTGAATAATTAAGCATAATAATCTTAACTTCTTAACGAATTATCGTTGAGAAAGTTCGCGAACTTTCTCTCAACCTAGTTTGAGAGGTATTTTTTAACATAGGAGATTTTTATGAACAATAAAATCAAATTAGCAGTTGCAGGTGCAGTTTTATCTGCAGCTTCAGTTGCAAATGCAGGCATTGTTATTCCTGCTGGTGACTGGACATTAGACGTTAACGGTAACGTTAACGCTTTTGCTACTTGGACTAGTGCTGATAAAGCAAAAGGTACAAGAATTGACACCGCTGCAGCGGGTGGTTTAGCTAGCGGCGAAGACGTAACTGGTGAAGGTTCTACACAAGAAATTAACACTGGTCTTCTTCCATCATGGTTAGGTTTTACTGGTACAACACGTCAAAACGACGTTGATGTATCTTTCACAATTTCATTCCAGCCTAATGCATCTGATAATGCTGGTTCTGGTGATGCGAAAACACCTTTAAATCGTCAAGCGTTTGTTACTTTTGGCGACAAATCATGGGGTTCTGTGAAAGTTGGTAAAGATTTAGGTATTTTTGCCGGTCAAGCAATTTTAAACGACATGACACTTCTAGGTGTTGGTGGTGGCGCTTCTAAAGTTTCTGGTGCTTCAACAACATTAGGTGGTATCGGAACTGGTTACATCTATCCAGCATGGAAAGGTCAAATCGCTTACACGACACCTAACATGAACGGCTTTACAGCTACTATTGCTATTACTAACCCTAACCAAGGTGCATTTGGTGATGGTATTTCAACATCAACAACAACAGATAGCACTGGCGAAACTACAAGCTCAAATGCTAAAACTGAATTATATCAAGACCGTTTCGGTATTGAAGGTCAGGTAATGTATGAGTGGACTGGTGATGTTGCTGGTAAAGTTTGGGCATCCGGTGCAACATATGACGTGTCAGTTGATGGCCGTGTAGCTGCTAGCCAAACTGCATCAACAACTTCAGCTTTTGATGATAACTACACAGCATCTGTGTATGATATTGGCGCATCTATCACTACAGGTAACTTAGGTTTAACAGGTTACTATTACAATGGTGAAGGTGTCGGTACTACAATCATGGGCGCTTATGGCTACAATGCAACAGGAACAACATCTGGTGCTGGTAAGAAACGTGACTCAGATGGTGGTTATTTACAAGCAACTTATGTTATCCCAACTGGAACTAAACTTGGTTTAGCCTACGGTGTTTCAAATCTTGACGAAGCTAGTGGTGAAACTGCTACAGCTTTAGTTGAAAAAAATGAACGCTGGACTGTTGGTGCATATCACCCACTAACTAAGCACTTAAACTTAGTTGCTGAGTATAACAAGATTGAATCAGAAGGTCATGCCGCTGGTCAATCAATGGAATCTGATCACTTCTCTTTAGGCGCGATCTTATTCTTCTAGAACTTAAAGTTATTTAAGTTTCAGATAAAAACCCCACTTATGTGGGGTTTTTTTATGATTCTAAATTTTAGTATTAAAATCAGAATATGAATTTAAAAAAAATAATTGTTCGCGCCAGCGAAAAAATAAGAGAGAATCATTTGCATGAAGCAAAAGAATTATTGACTAAGGCCCTTAAAAATAATAGCAATAATAGTCAATTATTAAATCAATTGGCTTTCGTATGCTTTAAATTAAACGATCTCGAAAATGCAAAAAAATTTCTTAATAATTTATTAATGTTATCGTTTGATGAGCATGCTGCAAAAAATCTTTTATTAATTTTAATCAACTCAAGTGACTGGATCAATTCAAAGAGCTTAATTCAAAAGGCTTTATTATATTCTTATGATAAAAATGAATGGAATAAAAATTTAGCCTATGTTGAGGGTAAGTTAGAAAATTTCGATACAGCTAATAAACTCTATAATGAATTGATATCAACAAATAATATGGATATTAATTTATACATCAATTATGGTTACTTATTAAATCTACAGGAAAAATTTGATCAAGCAATAAAAATTTATAACGATGGAATCCATATTGATAAAACAAATTACCATCTTTTATATAATCTAGGTACAACTTATAAAAATAAAAATAATTTCAAAGAATCAGTTGAGTGGTTTAAAAAAGCATTAGCGATAAAAGATACTGATTATAAATTATGGCTAACAATGGCTGGATCATTCATAGAGATGAACGAAATGGATAAAGCCCATGATGCAATAGAAAATGCAAGTAGGCTCAATGCAAATAATCCTGAAATATATCATCAGCTGGCAATATTTAATCAAAGAAAAGGTTTAAATGATGTTTCTATCGAGTATCTAATAAAAGCACTAACGCTAGACCCAAACCATACAGAAGCCAATTATCAACTTGGATTAATTTATCTGAAACAAAATAAGTATGATGAGGCTAAAAATCATTATAAATATCGTGTATTTAAACAAAACAGACAGATAAATGATTTTTCTGTTAATGAGCTTCAAAAAAAAGATGATTTATTGGCTATTTGGGAACAGGGAATAGGCGATACTTTAATTTTAATGAGGCTGGCAAGAACTATAAAAAAAATGGTAAATACTCTCACAGTTGTTGTGCAGGATAAATTATATGATTATATGAGGGTAAATTATCCTGAAATTATATTTTATAAAAATTCTGATCTTGATATCATAAAAAAAAATGAAGATATCATTAAAAAATATAAAAAAATAAATTTAGCCTCCTTTCTTAGATTTGTTAATGAGCCTGCAATAAGTTCAAGTAATGAGATGGTTCATAAAATGAATCAATACCAAATTGAAGTGTATCGTAATCAGAAATTTAAATTAGAAAAAGAGGAAAAAATAATAGGTCTATCTTGGAAAAGCAGTAACGAAAAATTGAGGAATACAAAAAGTTTTGAGTTAATGGGACTAAAAGAAGTTTTATCAAATAAAAAAAATTATTTTGTTAATATTCAATACGGTGAAATAAAAAAAGAAATAGATGAAATAAAGAGTTATTGTCAGAAAGATATTTATGTTGACAATAATTTAGATTATTTTAATGACATAATTGGGCTATCTAATTTAGTAGCAAGCTGTGATGTTGTTATCACCTGTAGTAATATAACCGCTCATATTGCAGGGGCAATTAATAAAAAGACATATTTATTACTTCCGAAAGAGATTGGTGAATTGTGGTACTGGTACAATGACGAAAATTATTCCTCTTGGTATCCATCAATTGAAATAATAAGACAAAAAAAAATTGGTGATTGGGACAGTGTCTTTAAAATGATAAAAGAAAAATTAGACTAATAAAATATTTTATTTAAATGACATACTATAGTGAACTGCCCTCTTAAGACAATATTTGCAAGATTAAAAAATTAAGCAAATATAAAAGTGAACGTTTTTTAATTATTTAAAAATAATTCGATATCTTTTTTGTAATTAGTCCAATCTGGATATTTAATTTTCTTGATTTTGTTATTTATTTGTAAAAAACTTGCAGTTTTAACTGGACGATCAATATTTTCTAAATCTAAAAAAGCTTTATTAAATTTAAGATTTAATTTATCAAATAGTATTCCAAAATTAAACTTTGGATCATTAATTAAATCTTCATACTGTAAGTCTATTAAATTAATATTTTCTGATTTCCAAAAGCTTATCATATCTTCATATATTGAATAAAAATTACTAATATTTTTTTGATTATATGAAAATTCAAGAATACCATCTGCAAAAAAAGTTCTATACAAAGACATGCAGACATCCAATTTATTCCTTATGGAGTGAATAAAAATAGCATTAGGAAAAATTATTTTAATAAAACCTAACCAGAGAAAATTTAATGGAAGCTTGTCAATAAAGAACTTTTTTTTGGGAAATAAAGTTATATAATCAATATAATGATTTTTAATAAAATTTAATATCTCATAATTTATAACAATTTCCTTTTTTTCAAAAATAGTTTTAAAATTTTCATGGAGTAATGGTATCTCGCCAGCAGCATAGATATCTTCACTTTCCGATAAAACTTGCTCAATTAGTGAAGATCCAGATCTTGGCATTCCAATAATAAAAACCGGAGTTATTTCAAGATTTTCAAAATTAAACTTAACTAAATTATTATATTGGTCCTTAATTTTTATATGTTCATAAGGTTTAAAATTTATTAAAGAATTTTTTAGTTGGTTTGCTTTATGTAGGTGAATAAAAAAATGACCATAGTCATTATGGTTATAATAAACCTCAGATAATGTTAAATGTTTATATCCAAGATTGAAAGTGTCAAGATCATCATCATTTATTGCATTAATCTGATTGAACTCATCAGAGTTTAATTTAACATTAATTAATTTATTTAATTGATAAACTGCAGGAATATAATTTTTATTTAACTCTATACATTTTTTAAATGATGTTATTGCATTACAAAAGTCTTTTTTCCAAATGAAACTAAAACCAATATGATAAAAGTTTTCATAATTATAAGGATTTATATTAATGGCGCACTCTAAATTGTAATGAGATTCTTTAAACTCATTTATTTCTCTATAACAGAATGCAAGCAATTGATAACACCTTTCAATACGTAAATTATTTTGCAAAATACTTTTTAATAATTCAATTGCACTTTTGTAATTAAAAATCTCAATATATGTTTCAATAAGATTTAATTTTGTATTTAGATTCACTGAATCAATTTGTAAACTTTTATTTAGAAAATTTATAGCATCATTAAATTTTTTTTTACCCTTATATGCTAAACCCATATTGCAAAGTATAGATGGGTCATTAGGATATTTTTGAATTAATTCATTGAGATCAATTAAGGCTGCATCATATTTTTGAGCAAGTAAATAAACCACTATCTTATAATTATGATATTCAAGACTGTATTGTTTTTTTTGAAGTTTATTAATTAATTGCAAAGCTAAATCATATTTTTTATTTTCAATATATTTTTGTAATTTTTCACTCATGAAGCTAGTATACTTTTTTTAAGAATAACCTCATCATATCAAAGACTATATATCTAGTTCATCAATTTTTCTTGAAATTGTATTTCTACCTATTCCAAGAGTTGAAGCGGCTTGAATTTTTTTATTTTTATTTTCGTTTAATGCGGTTTGAATTAAGATCTTTTCTAATAAATTAATATATTTTTCAAATATATTTGGAGTTTTTTTTGATATATCCTCCTTAATTAGACTCGATACAATTTCATCCCATTTGCCAGAGTGATTAGAATAAACATTCTCTTTTAAAATTTCAGTTGGCAAATCTGATATTCCAACTTCTTTTCCTGGCGACATGACTGAGAGCCAATGACAGATATTTCTGAGCTGTCTAATATTACCTGTCCAATTTAACTTTTTGAAATAATTTTGCGTTTCTTCATTGAGATATTTAGATGTTGTATTTAATTCTTTTGCACTTTGTGATAAAAAATATTTACTTAATAATAAAATATCGTCACCTCTTTCTCTCAGTGGAGGTAATTTTATTGAGATTACATTTAACCGGTGTAAGAGATCTTCTCTAAAATTTTGTTCATTAATTTTTTGGAGTAAATTTTGATGAGTTGCAGCTATGATTCTCACATTTGATTTGATTGATGAGTTGGATCCTAATTTCTGAAAAATACCATCATTTAATACTCTAAGCAGTTTAGCTTGAAGTTCTAATGGCATATCTGCAATTTCATCTAAAAATAATGTACCTTCATTTGCTTCTTCAAAATATCCTTTTTTTGAATTAAATGCCCCAGTAAAGGCGCCTTTTTCATAACCAAACAATTCAGATTCTAAAAGATCCTTTGGAATCGCGGCTGAATTAAGGGCAATAAATGGTTTATTTTTTCTAATACTGTTGTCATGTATCGCTTTCGCGACGAGCTCTTTTCCAGTCCCACTTTCACCTGTAATGAGAATGCTTGCTTCCGATTTACTTAATTTGCCTATCTGTTTAAACAAATTTTGCATTACTGGAGAGTTTCCAATAATTTGATTATTATTTTTAAAATCTTCCTCATTGGAGTCAGATGTTTTGAATGCTGAGGTAATAATTTTAAGTGCCTCATCAATATCAAAGGGTTTTGGAAGGTATTCATATGCACCGAATGCATAGGAATCTACCGCTGAATCTAAATCGGTAAATGCAGTCATGATAATGATAGGAATATTTGTAAATTTAGTTTTTACTTTTTCAAGAAACTGAAGGCCACTTTCTCCAGGCATCTTTATATCACTGATGATTAAATCAGGCACGTCATGATTAAAGTGGTTGATAGCTTCATTAGTATTAGAGAAAGTTGTAACAACATAACCATTTTTTTCTAAAGCTTTTTGTAATACCCATCGAATAGATTTATCGTCATCAAGAATCCATATTTTTTTGGAAGTTTTATCCATTTTTTTTATCTTTATTTATAGGGAGTAAAATTTTAAAGATCGTTTCCCCAGGCTTACTAAAAACATCAATCATACCGTTATGTAAAGTAATGAAATTTTGACTTAATGGCAGCCCTAAACCTGTTCCATTATCTTTATTGGATACAAGTGGAAAGAAAATTTCTTCCATTTTTTCAACAGGAATACCATTCCCATTATCCATAATTGAGATGTTAATTACAGTATTGTGAAGTTTTTTATGAAATATTACTTTTCTTTCAGAGCGAGTTAAGATTTTAATCTCAGGTGATTTAATATCAGGACTAGACAAAAGCTCTTCACATGCATTTTTAACAATATTAAAAATAGCTTGGTAGATTTTGTCATGATCACAGTAAATATTGGGTAAGGAGATATCATAATCTCGGATAAATTTTATACCAGAGTATTGTTTGATTAACGTTCCTCTCACCTTTTCTATAATTTCATGAATATTATGATCTTTGAAATTTGGCAATTTATGAGGACTTAACAAACTGTCCATAAGTTTTTGTAATCGATCGCTTTCTGAAATAATGACATCAATATATTCGGATAACTCTTTATCAATTTCGTCTGAAAGTAGCTGAGCGGATCCTTTTATACCCCCTAAAGGATTTCTGATCTCATGGGCAAGATTTCTTAACAATTCAGTGTTTGCTCTTTGTTGCAACATCATTCTTTCTTCTTTGGCAACCTGAAGCACTTGATCCATTTCAATAAATTCTAAAATAAATTGATATTCATCATCATCAAAAGGAGTAACCGTAAAAGTGACAGTTTTAATATTATTTTTTACATGAATTTGACATTCATGCTCTTTATAAGTGGCTGACCTTTCAAGTGATTTATTAATTCTATAATTTAAGTAATCGATATCCTCAAAAATAACTGAAATACTTTGATCTTTAACCTTATTGAGTGATATTTGAAATAGAATCTCTGCGCTTGGATTAATGTACTTAATTTTTAAATCTTTGCCGATTAGAACTACCGAAGTTGCTAACTGTTCAAGATCATTGTTATTTTTTTCTTTGATTGGGGGGGCCATATATACCATAGAAGATTCAGGGTAGCATTTTGCTACCCTGAATATCTTTCATTACAGGGAATAGTAAAGATCAAACTCCACTGGATGAGGTGTCATCCTAATTGATGTAACATCATTCATTTTTAGATCTATGAAGCTATCAATAAAGTCATCACTAAATACCCCGCCTTGGGTCAGGAAGTTACGATCTTGATCCAAAGCTTCTAATGCTTCTTCAAGCGATCTTGCCACTGTTGGAATTTTTGCATCTTCTTCAGGTGGAAGATGATACAAATCTTTTGAGGCTGCTTCACCTGGATGTATCTTATTTTGTATTCCATCTAAACCTGCCATTAAAAGTGCACTAAAAGCTAGGTAAGGATTCGCTGTAGGATCAGGGAATCGTGTTTCAATTCTTCTTGCTTTATCATTGGATACAAAAGGAATTCGAATGGATGCAGATCTATTTTTTGCTGAATAGGCTAACTTCACTGGAGCTTCGAAACCTGGAACCAATCGTTTATAGGAATTGGTTGATGGGTTAGTAATTGCATTTAGGGCTCGACCGTGTTTAATGATTCCACCAATGTAATATAATGCCATTTCACTGAGTCCAGCATATTCATCCCCAGCAAACATGTTTTTTCCACCCTTCCAAATAGATTGGTGAACATGCATACCGGAACCATTGTCACCTAAAATTGGTTTTGGCATAAAGGTAGCTGTTTTGCCAAAATTGTTAGCGGTATTTAGAACCACATATTTGAGTATTTGCGTCCAATCAGCACGTTGGGTTAATGTTGAAAATTTTGTACCGATTTCACATTGACCAGCTCCCGCAACTTCATGATGATGAACTTCTACAGGAACTCCAAGTTGCTCGAGGGTAATACACATTGCTGATCGAAGATCTTGTAATGAATCTACAGGCGGCACTGGAAAATAACCTCCTTTAACCTGTGGACGATGACCTACATTGCCACCTTCGTGGTTGTTGTCAGAATCCCAGCTGGCTTCTTCAGAATGAATTTTCACATGTGAGCCACTCATATCGGTTTTCCAGGTGATGGAATCAAATACAAAAAATTCTGGCTCAGGTCCAAAGTAGGCTGTGTCGCCAATACCAGTCGATTTTAAGTAGGCTTCCGCTTTTAGTGCGATACTTCGAGGATCTCGATCATAGGCTTTTCCATCTGTGGGGTCAACGATATTGCAAGTTAATGACAGAGTGACATCTTCAAAAAAAGGATCAATTTTAGCTGTATCAGGATCTGGCATTAAAAGCATATCGGATGCATTAATTCCTTTCCAACCGGCAATAGAAGAACCATCAAAGGCATGTCCATCTTTAAATTTATCTTCATCAAAGGCAGAAATAGGAACAGAAACATGCTGTTCCTTACCTTTGGTATCTGTGAATCTGAAATCAACAAATTTAACATTGTTGTCTTTCACCATTTTCATTACATCCGAAACTGCCATAATTTTAATCCTCTCTGATATTTATTATTACTTTTTATTATTGCAACATTTATGCCAAAATAAACTGTTCGTATATATTAGTTGAAATATTTAGAAAATTATTAATTTGTGTGAATATTTGAGCATTTTTGCTTAATTTTATAACAATTTATATAAAAAATGCACTAATTTAGTGCAAAAATAGATTATGAAAAAATTTGTTGTTCTTGGTAATCCAATTGATCATTCTTTGTCACCGCAAATTCATTTAGAGTTTGCAAAGCAATCAAATATTTCTCTCACTTATGAGAAAAAAATTGTGCCAATCAATTCATTTGAGCTCATTATTTCAGAATTAAAAAATAATGATTTTTCTGGAGCAAATGTGACTTTACCCTTTAAATCAAATGCATTTGCTATTGCACAAGATAAATCAAAAGAAGTGATTGAAACACATTCTGCAAATACCTTAACCTTTTTAGATGATCATATAAAAGCAGATTCAACAGATGGTATGGGGCTAACAAATGATTTGGAAAATAAAATAGGATCAATTGCAAATGCAAATATTTTACTGCTGGGTGCAGGAGGCGCTGCAAATGCAGTCATTCCCGCTCTGCACAGAAGTTATATTAATCAAATGTTCTTGTGGAATAGAACTATTCATAAATCTCATGATATGCAGCTATATTGGTCAAAAAAATACAGTAATATTTTTGTCATGGAAAATATTAATTTGTCTGATATTGATATTGTCATCAATGCTACTTCAGCGGGAGTGGATTCGGAATTATCCCCTATTGAGGTTGATTCAGCTCAGAAAGATCTCATTTGTTACGACATGATGTATGGAAAAAAAACACCCTTTCTGCAACTGGCTGATAAAAATAAGCTCAAGCATTTTGATGGATTAGGCATGCTCATTCAACAGGCGGCTTTAAGTTTTGAAATTTGGCATCACCTGAAGATTGATACAAAAAAAATTGAGGATGCCCTAAGATTAACAATATAAAAACAATCATTTATTCAATTGTTATTATTATTTTAATATCTTACGTATTTTATTTCGTTCCTAAAATTCTAAATATTATTAATTTTAAGACTTCAAATCCACTCACAACATCCATGATTGAATTTCAAATGGGTGATGATTATAGTGAGAGAAAAAAAATTAATTGGACAAATTATCAGTCTATTTCAGATTCAATGAAAAAGGCTGTAATTGCAGCTGAAGATGATCGATTTCTAGAGCATCATGGTGTTGATTTTAAGGCCATTAAAGAGGCAATTAAAAGTAACTTAGAAAATGATGTCAAAAGAGGCGGGTCAACTATTTCACAACAGCTTGTTAAAAACTTATTTTTAAATCCATCCAAAAATATACTCAGGAAAATTCATGAATTTATTTTAGTTTTTTTTCTGGAATTATTTTTGACGAAGGAGAGAATTTTGGAATTATATTTAAATATCGCGGAATGGGGTTTTGGCATATACGGGATTAAAGATGCTTCAAATTACTACTTTAATGTTGATCCATACCATTTAGAATCTTTCCAATCAGCAAAGCTTGCCGCTATGCTCACAAATCCTAAAAAGTATCAGCACAATATTAATTCAGATTTTTTAAATAAAAAAACTAAACAAATATTTAGTCGGATGGATTATTCAAGAATTCCTTGAAGATTTATTTAAAATATTTTTTTAAATATTGACCGGTATAGCTAATGTCAACTTTAGAAACATTTTTAGGTGTCCCGCAGGCAATAATTTCTCCACCCCCAGATCCTCCTTCTGGTCCCAAATCTATGATCCAGTCAGCGGTTTTTATCACATCCAAATTGTGTTCAATGACAACAATTGTATTTCCATTATCTCTGAGTTTATGTAAAACGTTTAAAAGGAGTTGAATATCAGCAAAGTGGAGACCTGTGGTTGGCTCATCTAAGATATATAATGTTTTTCCAGTATCTCTTTTTGACAGCTCAAGAGCCAATTTAACACGCTGAGCTTCTCCACCAGATAGAGTTGTTGCATTTTGACCGAGCGTTATATAACCCAAACCTACTTCCAAAAGCGTACTCAGTTTTTTTTCTATAGTCGGAATTGATTTAAAAAATTCATGTGCTTCTTCCACTGTCATGGCAAGTACTTGATGAATATTTTTCCCCTTATATTGAATCTCCAGAGTCTCTCTGTTGTAGCGTCGGCCTTCACAAATGTCACATTTAACATACACATCCGGTAAAAAATGCATTTCTACTTTAATGACGCCATCTCCCTCACATAACTCACAACGGCCCCCTTTGACATTAAAAGAAAATCGACCTGGGCCATAGCCTCTGGATTTACTTTCAGGTAATTTTGCAAATAAATCCCTAACAGGAGTAAAAAGACCCGTATAGGTCGCTGGGTTTGATCTAGGCGTTCTTCCAATTGGGCTTTGATTGACATCAATCACTTTATCAAATAAATTAAATCCGATGATTTCATCATAAGGCGCGGTTTCATGTGAACTTCGATTTAGATTATTGGCCATGGCCAAATACAAGGTATCATTTATTAAAGTCGACTTTCCGCTCCCTGAAACACCAGTCACACAAGTAAATAATCCAGTTGGGATATCAGCATTGATATGTTTCAAATTATTACCAGCTGCTCCTTTTATCCGAATAAAATTATTTGTTGTTTTTGAAATATTTTTAACGGATATATTTTTTTTCTTGGACAAGTATTGTGCGGTAAGAGAGTCTTTATGTCTTAAAATTTCAGTTGGGGTTCCTGTTGCAATAATCTTCCCCCCATGAACTCCTGCCCCAGGGCCAATATCGATCACATAATCAGCGCTCATAATCGCGTCTTCATCATGTTCTACGACAATCACAGTATTACCTAAATCTCTTAAATTCTTAAGGGTATCTAAGAGTCGATCATTATCTCTTTGATGAAGGCCGATCGAAGGTTCATCAAGGACATATAAAACACCCGTGAGGCCACTGCCAATTTGTGAAGCTAAGCGAATCCTTTGTGCCTCACCGCCTGATAAAGTATCCGCTGTTCTGGATAAACTTAAGTAATTCAGACCCACGTTATTGAGAAAATATACTCGGTTCTTTATTTCATTGATAATCTTTTCAGCGATATGTTGTTTTGATCCAGCTAATTCAAGGTTATCAAAATAAGAAAAACACTCTTTGAGCGACATGTCACAAATCGAGTGAATATTTTTTTCATTGAGTAAAACATTGAGAGAAGAGGCTTTGAGTCGGGTACCGTTGCAGTCAGGGCATTGGGTATGGCTTAAAAACTTAGCCAATTCATCTCTCACTAAGTTTGAGTCTGTTTCGTGATACCTTCGATTAAAGTTATTAATAATCCCTTCAAACTTATGAGATTTTTTGTACACTTTTCCATCGGAGCTCAGATATGAAAAGTTAATCACTTCATTATTTCCATGAAGAATAATATTTTGAATGTCCTCAGACAAATCTTTAAAAGGTAAGTCAATATCAAACTGATAATGACTGGCTAAAGAATTTAAAATTTGAAAATAAAAATGATTTCTCTTATCCCATCCCTTGATCGCTCCCGATGAAAGAGATAAATCTGGCATTGAGACAATCTTTTTTGCATCAAAAAAAGTTTTATTACCTAATCCATCACAAGATGGACAGGCACCCATAGGGTTATTAAATGAAAAGATTCTGGGTTCCAATTCTTCCAGAGAATAATCGCAGACGGGGCAAGCAAATTTAGATGAAAAAAGATGACTTTTGTCTTCATCCATTTCGTAAACAATGACTTTTGACTTTGATAAAATAATTGCTGTTTCAATCGATTCTGTTAATCTTTGTTTTGAGTTTTGATCAATTTTGAGTCGATCAATGACCACGTCAATCGTATGTTTTTGATTTTTATCAATAAGAGGTAGATCATCAATTTCATAGATTTTTCCATCCAGTCGAATTCGAATAAAACCTTGTGATCGAAGCTCATCAATTAAATCTTTATGAGATCCTTTTTGCCCAACGATGACCGGAGATAAAACAATAATTTTTTTATCTTCACCGATCAGAAAAATATTATCAACGATTTGTGAGACGGTTTGGGCTTCAAGTTTATGGTGATGTTCAGGGCAATGAGGTTCACCTGCTCGGGCAAATAATAATCTTAAATAATCATGAATTTCAGTCACTGTTCCCACAGTGGAGCGAGGATTATGTGATGTGGATTTTTGCTCGATCGAGATTGCAGGGGACAAGCCTTCAATGAGATCCACATCGGGCTTATTCATGCGATCAAGAAATTGTCTTGCATAGGCTGAAAGGGATTCAACATATCTTCTTTGCCCCTCAGCGTAAATTGTATCAAACGCTAAGGAAGATTTTCCTGATCCTGATAGTCCAGTAATCACCA